>JACCDV010300876.1_pt1 | contig 286018 bp, 319 predicted proteins | sample 7446131 | NCBI WGS metagenome assembly JACCDV01 (sample SAMN15323448, study PRJNA562643) | freshwater metagenome | isolation source: river surface water | place: USA:Blue River Watershed | collected 2017-08-17 | reverse complement strand
GGTATTCTTGAATAGTGCTCATTTTTAAATAAGTATGTTATTCGTTACATATATTTGGACTTTTTGTAATAAAATAATCTCAGATATACATTATTATTTTGAATAGTTAATTAAATTATTTCGGAGCAATAAAATGGGACAAAATATTTACGAACAAGCGTTGTCTAAAACTTATAAATTAGTACAACCTCAATTAGACACTAATCAAGGGGTGTTAGTTGAAGATCCTTTACAGTTAGATTATTTAACTGCATGGTTAATTGATAAAGATGCTGTTAAATTAATCACTGATAAAAGTAATGAAAAGAATAGACCAGTTGCACTCTATGATGCAAATGGTATTTATACTTTCTATTGGTATCGAGCTGGTGAGTGGTATCAGTTAGGCAATACTCGTGATCGAACCACATTAGGAACTAAACTACGTTATATCACTTCGTTTATTTTTCGTGAACACGAACCTTTCATTCAACTGTTAAATCGACATCAAAAGAATGTCAATTTGACAAATGACCAATATCTTGAACTACATCGTGACTTAAATTTACTGGGTGCGGTATTGCGTGATTTTATTCTCAATAATAAACGTTATGGTGGATACAATAAATGGCTGGATATGTGTTGGTCTAAATTCCTGAAACAGATCGAACACACTCAATCTATTTTGATCGATCAAAATATCAAGATCAATCATTTTACGATTGATTGGGCTAAGCTCTATTAATCTTAACTCGTGAGGTACTTATGAAAATTTCACGTCGTGCTGCAACAAAAGCATTTAAAGAAGAAATGCTAAATTATCAAAAAGAAATGCGAGACTGGTGTGCTCGCGATACTCGGTTTTATAGTAACGACTTTTGTGAATTAATTTATTTTGGATTAGCTCACGGATTACCAACTGCAGATGTACATCATTTGCTTCAATTGGAATTGCAGCGAGTAGCAGTTGAAATAGCTAACGAATATAGACAGCAAGTTCGTCAACGAGAATCTGATGAACTTCAAGCTAAGATTGCTAACTATACAGCTATCTCTATTCCTGAGTTTTCACCACATTCAGAATTTCTACAGTATTTAGATACTGTTGATTATAAAACCGTAAATCTATCTACTGTAAAAACACATGGATATTGTCTTGGTTTATCTGTGCCAGAGATAGAAGCATTGGTTGAGAGACACCGTACTCGGATTTAATTATTTACAGATCTGTTCTATATATTATGCTAATAAATAGATCTCCCTAAAAGGAGGTTTATGTTTAGAGGGATTACGGGTGGGTTGGTGTGAGAATACACTTAATCTTTATTAATATTAGATTATTAGTATTAGTAGTAGATTAAGTATCTATATCCCTCTTATATACTTTAGTGATACAGAATTCTAATTACACGTAGTGAGTAATTAGAATGTTTATTGTAATATTAATCAATACAGATATTCCCTTAATAGGGGTATCTGAAATATATGCTGTCAGGAGATAGTCATGCAACACGGTAGCACTGTAACATTCGCTTATAAACAATCTGAAATTGTACAGAAGTTCATTTCTGGATTACACTTTGATGGACCAGGAGTTAGTTTATCTGACTTTGTGATCAAGGATATATTCGTAAGTCATAATCCGATAGTTGTAAAGGGATTACATGTTCCTACGGGTACAAATGGCTTTGGGGATTATGTCATTACATTAAGTCATGATTGTACCTTTGGGATTGAGTTTGAGAATGTGAAAGATGGTTTCTCTTTTGTATATCTGGCTGATGTAGATTACAGTCCTGCAGTTCGTTATGGTTTACCAGAATTAAATGGTCGCTTGGCGAGTCGTACATCATTCTCACTTGATCCTGAATATCTATACGTTCCTTGTGAGCGAATGGATTTATTGGAATTCAATCAAGAATGGAATAAGTATCGCAGCTGTAATTTAATGGCAAACGATGCGGTAGGTGAGTTGGTTAGTGAACCAAGAACATTAAGTTAAAAGGTAATTAAGATGAACAGATATACTCGTGGTGAACCAAATACAGAATGGGTAAATCCAGCGCCAGGTGTTCGCCAGTATATTTCTCCATATGCTTCAGTGGATGTCAATGATGAAGTTGAATTTCCGAAATGGTTAGCAATGCAACATTTCACTAACATTCGTCGATTAGAGGATGGTAGCTGGGTTGGAATCTATCCATTAGCTTATACTTGGTCAGTTTGTTCTGATATCACTCACGGTAGTCAGTATGGTTATCGCTGGTGCTTTAAAGATTACGATGAAGCATTATACTTCGTTGAAAACATGAAAGACTTTGATGAGATTCCTACTCGTAGAGAATCTTTGAAAGGTCATCGTTATAGTGACAATCCTAGAATTAAGATTACAGATGAATTGGGATTACAAAAATGGTAAATCGTAAACGTGTTTTATTATTTGCTTTGGCTGTGGTAGGTTTAACAAGTACATCTTTTATTCGTGCCGATTACAAAGCACCTATGACTGTTGCTCGTGGTGCTATTGTTTCAAACTTGATTGTTAATAAATTTGCAGATCATGCACAAAGTTATCGATCGGTAGTAAAGATTGTAGATGGTTGTCGAGTGATATATTTAGGTGATACTTATCTCAACAAATACAATCAACTGGAGCACGACCATAAAAACACATCAATTGCTGTTTCAGATAGTGCTTGCGTAAATACTTCAAAGTAAATAATAGAAGTATCAAAGATTTAAGATAGGAGTGGCTTAATAATGTTTCCACATGACAATGTTGTAAAAAATACGATGTCGGTAGCGGAATGTCGCCGGTATGTTAATTACGTATCAAACTTAGCTGATCGAGAATTGATTGAAGCAATTATTCGTGGCAATAATCCATCATGGGTTTTAATGGATCGTCAAGCCGGACATTTTCTACAGGATGCATTAGATAAAAATCGTCCAGAAGATGTTTTAATGAAAGATCTATTTGCGCGTTCATGTTTGCCAGTTGTTTGTCGTGAGTCTGGAGTAGTTCCAACTTCGATGATACCAACTAATGATAAAACATTAGCAATTCAAAAATTGAATGAAGCTGTTAAAGAAATGGCTCGTCAAATGATCGGTCAAGGTGAGCAGATTGATTGGACAATAACAATCAAGAGTACAGTTTCTGATAAACAAAGTGTTCATTTAAATGGACCAATGGAACTTTAACATTAAGTAAGGTAGATAGAAATGTTAAGAAATGTAGTGCGTCACAATGGTGGTAATTTCACAGCAATAGATGAAACTGGTCGTCGTGTATTTATTGTAGAATCTATTTCGTTCATCTTCTCTGTGGAAGTTGATCCTGAAATGAATACAGTTAAATATCGTCCTGTAAATTATAAGGATGTTAAAACACTAACTGCAATTGATAATTTCCTTCGCGGGCGTCGCCACAATAAGGCTATCGTTGAACGCTTAGTGATCCGATATGGTTGGATGGATAAACGTTTAAACAATTTGAGTTTTGTAAACTTAACTGATTTCATGCGCAAAATTCGCCAAGGTGAATCATCCTCTACGGATACTCGTAAATTGCAAGAATTATGCAAACAACTATCTTTGTCTTTGAAGTCGGTTGCTAAATAAACTTGATTGGATGCCACACTTTTCGGAGTGTGGTGTAAAAAATCACAAATACACCAATGGATATGTAATGAAGAAAAGAGAATTGTGGTTATTAGGATTACTTGGTGTAATTCTATTTATTGTTACAACTTACGTCTGTGTTTATCAATGGGGTTACTCTGGACTTAAATTAGCAGCAAACTTAATTAACGCTGTTTTAAATATAGGTTTAATTGGTTATTTGATTTATATATTCGCAAATGTAGCAAAACATAATCGATATGGTAAATATACGCCTTACGTAATGTCAGTTATTACATTTTGGCAAATTGAGTATGAACGAAATCCTATTATGGAAGCAGGTCGTAAAATACCAGTTGATTGTCGCATTGTTTTATTGAAGTTAGTTTGCGATCCTGAATATGTTGCAAAACTTAATTTGCCAGATATTGGCGATCATGAACTTAATCGATATTACACTTCAATGTATATTCGAATGGTTGATTGTATTGGTTTGCCAGAAGGGATGACATATCGAGCTTTTACTCGACATATGGCAACTTACTTACAAGGTCTTACAGCTAACCCAGTGAAAACACAAACAGGGAATGGTTTAGTGAATATGATTGGTGAGTATGATGGTAAACATAAACCTGATTTGTCAAAAATCTATAAATAAACATTTTTTAAATTTAAGAGGTACTGATGAACAATATAACCTTAGACTCGGACACTTTGGTCAAACTTGCAGAAAGCATTAACAAAGGCTGGCCAAATTTATACCAAGCCACTGTCGAAGATAAACATTACTATTTGGAAAGTTTAGATGGTCCAGGTATCCACAAATACGCTCATGTAAATGGGCGTATGTTAGTACGATACATTCCTGAGCGTACTAAGAATGAAGCACAATACCACTTTGCTGCGGTTGAGTTGTGTGGTGACATTACAAGCATTGAAGGCGATATTGCTAATGTTCAACCTACAAGTCTTCAGTTAACCAGTTCAGGTAATCGGGGTTTGATTAAAACTACAGATCCAGAAATTGGTAAGAGTATCATCGAATACCAGTTGGAATGTTTCAAATCTCGTAAATCTCATTTTATTCAACCACCTGCATCATATTGCGATCTTCCACACATGTATCCGATGGACTGGGGTTCATTATATCATCCGTGGATGAATAACCCGGACTTTATTGATTTTAATATTGTTGGTGGTGTTACACTTACCCAGCAAGAAATCAATGCTATTCCTGCAATAGATAACCTTGATGAATTTTCCAAATGGGTTGTTGAATTAGTATGTCCGGTAGATTCAATGTTTGATGATGATACTCTATATTTGAAATATCATCACAAAGGCTTAATTGACGATTCTTATCACTCTATGCATAAAGAGTGGTAGGATAACTATTCACCATCCTTTGGGGTGGTGAATTAAATCTATAGTTTTTATTTTTTGGATTCATTATGAAGTATTGTAATTGTTATCAACCACTCCCTATTAAAACAGCTTTACGTTATTTAAAGGAAGAAACAATTGAGTTTATCCAAAAACCGTCAATGGATGAACTTGGTGATGTTGTTCGAGTTATTAATCGTTTAGCTGGTGCATTATGTAAACGCACTGAAATTAAAATATTACCTTATCCAAAAGTTCATATAGAGAAAGTTAATAAGCGTATGCATGAGAATGGTTGTATCCGCAGTAAGTCGCATTTAGTTAATGGGAAGTGCCCATCGAGTATTGTTATTAAATAATTTCAAATATACATTATTTTCATGTAGTAATAAATTATTTAGTCCGTAGATAGATATGGAATAACATTACTTTAAATGTTCTTTAGAGGTAGACAGTGAAAATCTTTGATTATCCCGCAAGACCTTTGCGTAACAATTTCTTGACCCCAGAAGACCGTCAACTTCTTGATCAATGTTACCAGGAAATCGGACAATTAATGAAAAGCTATGATGTAACAATTATCACAGCTAAAGAAATTAAACGTGCACCGTCAGCACACAAGCCACAGGCAGGTAAACCAAATGCGTAATAAACAAATCTCTTTCGGTCAAGCAGCTCGTAACAAAATGCTAGAAGGCGTTAACGAGTTAGGTAATGCTGTTAAAGTAACATTAGGACCTAAAGGCCGTAACGTAGTTATCATTCACGATATGGGTGGTAAACCACACCTTACTAAAGATGGTGTAACTGTTGCAAAGTCAATTAAGTTTGCAGACCAGCAAAAGAACGTTGGTGCAGAAATGATTAAAGAAGTTTCTACATTAACAAATACTTCTGCAGGTGATGGTACAACAACTTCAACGGTACTTGCACAAGCAATGGTAAATGAAGGTGCTAAGTTATTAACTGCAGGTATGTCACCAATTGAACTTAAACGTGGGATGGAAACGGCACTTCAAGCATTATTGAAGAAGTTACCAGAACTACGTTTTGCAATTACACCAGAGAATTTATCTCGCGTTACAAACATTTCTGCAAATAGCGATGAAGATGTAGGTAACACAGTTGCAGAAGCATTGCAGAAAACTGGTAGTAAAGGTTCTATTACTTTAGAACCTGGACCTGGCTTTAATTCTTGGATTGAAGAACGTAAAGGTTATGTATTTGATCGAGGGTATGTTAATGCATTATTCTCAGAAGGTCATGATCGTGGTTTAATTAAATTCAGCAATGCTTTTGTTTATGTGAGTAACGATGACATTAATGATTTGACACCATTACTCCCTCTATTAGAAGAAGTAACGAAACAAAACCCACGTCGACCAATTTTGTTTATTGCACCAGAATTCAGCGATGTTGTAATTCAAACATTAACCGTAAACAATTCACGAAACATCTTAAATTGTTGCGCGATTAAAGCTCCTGGTTTTGGTGATCGTCGTTTTGAATACTTAGAAGATCTGGCAGCATACACAGGTGCAATGATTGTAGATACCAATAAAGGCGTTGGGGCGCAACGTATCACTATCAATGACTTAGGTAGCGCTTCTACCATTACAATCAGTCGCAATGAAACTGCGATCATCGATGGTCGTGGAAATGATGAACACATTGAAAGTCGAAAGTCGATCATTGAAGAAGAAATGAATAATGCAGATACGGCTAAGTATCGTGTAGATCGTTTAAAAGAACGACTCACTTCTTTGGCGGGTATTGCGGTAACTATTCGCATGGCTGCAATTTCGGAAGTAGCTTTGAAAGAAAAGAAAGATCGTTTTGATGATGCGATTGCCGCAGGTCGTGCAGCACTTGACGAAGGTGTAGTTCCTGGTGGTGGTGTAACCTTACTTCGCTTAGTGTCAGCGCTTGATGGCGTAGTGGGTAAAAACCGTGAACAAGATTCTGGTATTGATATTGTTCGAAAAGCTATTCAAGTTCCGTTTCACCAGATCTTGGAAAATGCAGGAATTAATGCAGCTCGTTATCGCCCAGAAGAATTTGAAGGGTTACAAGGTGTAGATGCATCTACAGGTGAAATTGTAGATATGCTAGAAGCAGGCATCATTGACCCAGCTAAAGTTACACGCGTAGCTTTAGAAAATAGCGTTTCAGTAGCAAGTAACATTTTAACTACTGAAGCAATCGTAATGATCGATCCGTCTGAAACACTTTCAGCGTTTGAAGAACACATGATGAAATAAGGTAACTATGGAAGACTTTGAAGATATGTTAAGAAGTAAATTCACCAAGAAGATAATTGTTGCTGCACTTATCTTCCTAGCTTTTGTAATATTCATTTATCCGGCATTTATTAAGCCGTCGATTCGTGTATGGCAACAAGAGCAAGAAGGGAAAGCTGTATTAGCGCGAGCTAATCAAGAACGTCAGATTTTGGTTACGCAAGCTCAAGCAGAACGTGAAGCAGCAATAGAGCGTGCCGAAGCAATTCGGATTATTGGTGAAGCCGCGAAGAAATATCCGGAGTACAGGCAGCAGGAATTCTTAGGTGCTTATGCAGAAGCATTGAAATCTGATTCAATTCAGAAAATCATCTATGTTCCTACCGAAGCCAATATTCCAGTTACTGAAGCAACACGCTTTAATCAGGAATAATTAACACAATGCCATAACCTCCGGGTTATGGCATTTATGACATCACATTTATTTTAGGTAGATAGAAATGGCAGAATCATTACGCAAACGCATTGGTCGCACAATTCACAGTATTCATCTTTTAACTACGGGTGGCGTCAGACCACTTTCTCCTGGCGATACACCTTTCCCGATTGGTAGTGATGAAGAAGCAGGATTTATTCTTGCACGCGATACATTGTACAAAGATTTATTGCGAAACATCCTACGTACCGATACAACTTCAACTGTTTACCATATTGGTAAAAATAGTTTCAGTGTTCATACTACCCAAGGAATTATCCATGTACCGTCAGGTATCGTAAAGAATATTGGATTGGGTACTTTTCCTCATTCAACAGGATTAACAATTTATAATCCGCAAGGCTTTCCAATTAACCAGCTTACCTTTGTCGGTAACCCAAAAATTCAAGGATAATCTCATGGAACAAAATCAACCTTCTGAAAACGCAATGGTTGTGTCAATCGATGTTGTGGTAAGTCGCTATGGTCGTAATGGTTTTAAAGTCGATATTATTGTCAAAAATGATGACGGGACTTGGGGCGAATTAACTAAGAAGTTTCTAAAGACTACATTAGGTCAAGTCCGTAGTGAAATGTTCAAATACAAACAAGAATGGATTCAAAAGGGTCAAGATCCTAACTCTATCACCATTAAATATATTTGAGGTAAATAAATATGCGCTACACTGATCACATCGCTAAAAGTCAGACAGATACAGAATATGCCGGCGGCGAGATCTTTAAGCAATTAGTCGAAGAAGGAACAATTGTTCCATTTGATGGCGAAATTACTAAAATGGGTCTAATTGTTTTTACACTAGATCGTTTCTGTTATACTGGCAAAACAACCAAAGCAACGGATACTCGAGCATACATTCTCATTGACACACCATTCCCAATGCAGCGTTCAGTAATTCGTTTAATTCTTTGCAATGGTGTTGATCGCAATAATGGTAAGATGAAGTTACTAGAAGTTTTACCTGCACCAGATCCTGAATATCCAATTTTTGGTAATGATTGGATGCATAAACTTTCGTGGTTTCTAAAAGCGGAAGCCTTTGGGATTAATTTGTACGAACACATCATCGCTCGTTGTTTAGATAAGAAGTATTTGACTGGTGGGTTTGATCTTCGTTACCAACCCATTGAAACCATCAAAGATCGAATTATCTTTCTAGACGAGTTTTGGGACTTGGTTAATTACGTTCACGAACAAACTCAACGTGGTAGTAGTCGTTATGGTTGTCAGCAACGTAGTCGTAAATATGCTGAACAATTAAAGAAATTAATTCCACGTGTTCAGGTAGATACATCCGCACGTCCGTGTATTTGGGGATTTGCTGACAGCGAAGGTTATTTTAATCGCCCAGATAGTTATGTTGCGCTCGTAATGAATTATGCACAGGACATGATTAAAACAAACAACATGACTGATCTAGAGTTTATTAAAACTCATTTTGAATATATTGTTCGTGCAAGTAAATTGGAAATTGAGTTACCGGATATCGTAGTTGATTGTGAAACACTGACCGCATACCGCAAATCGCTGATAGATATTGCAGTAAAGAAAAAGTTAATTTATGACTCGTTTAATTTGGATTTTTAATGAATAAAGCTTTTATTGTAGAAGTAAGTAATGATTTAGTATTCACTCCTATTCGTGGAGTAAATGTGTGGTCTTGGTGTACCTATTTAGGTACATTAACATTTTCAGATGACCGACAATATGAATGTGGGATTTGGACCTCAATTGATGAAGAAAATTATTCTTTAACATTTGTCGATAGTGACGATCACACCAACTATCATTCTGTTCCAATTTATCGTAAGAAAAAACTGGTTGACCCTATTCTAGGATGGGACGTAAACCATGGTTCTGTTTTAACATTGATTAATCAATGGATTTATACTACAGCCCAATCCCAAGGGTTATTTGAAGGATTACCAAAAGTGTCAAGAATTCGTGCAAGTATTACAAAAGCTGGTCTACTTTATAAACACCCTGATTTAAAATCAGGATGGCCCGATGGTTGGGTTGGTAAAACATATGGCGCTATTGGTTATGATTGTGCGGTTACTGATATTTCAGGAATCGAAGATGATTATGACACATGTGTTAATTGTTGCACTGAACCGATGATGGCTGTAGATGGTCAGAATGTTAAACATTTGGTAATTAGCGACCATCCCGAATATACTGAATGGTTACTATTCCACAATGATCATGTTATTGGTTTAATCAATCAAGATATCGATGATGGGAATTGCGTCGAATTGATCAACCCCGATCAATGGAAATTGTTACTCACCGCTTCTGGATTTACTCCTGGTAAAATGGATATGTGTGCCGCTTATGATCCGAAGATTTATTTAACCGAAGAACTCCATAAGTTTGTTATGGATATTCCGGAAGAATATGATCCTTATCGTTAAAAATTAATTTTGGCACTCTTGTTATAGAGTGCCAATTAAACATAATAGCTATTGAGGTTACTGTGAAACTTTATCATTATAGCGATAAGCAATATACTGAATTACTAACTCGACGTATTCAGGGTGCTGATGAAAAAGAAATTGATATTGCAACTTTTAAAGCAAAACGCATGGGTTTACCACTGCCGTACCATGACCATATTTCTTTCTTTTTTGAACCAATTCCATTAGATAAGATTGCTAGTGTATTTCCTTATGGGCATCCCTTCTGGAAAGCCGGTAATGAGATATATGAGCATGTAATCGATTTACAATCTATCGACCCTACCAGTTTTTGGCGTGTAGTTGAATCAATCGAACAATCAAAGTTTTCAGATCAATTTGATTGGGAAGGAACTAAAGATCTTTCCACTCGTGCTGGCTGGTTTACAAAAATGCATCAAAATGACGCAAAGTTAGGATTATCTGGATACGATACACGTTTAATTTATAAAGCTTATCGCCAAGTAATGACGTTAAGCATGTTAGACTTTTATCGTCGCGCTATGTTTGGACGCGATCCCGAAAATACACAATATGCAGCAGATGTACCCCACTTAATGATTTATCCAATTGGTGGTCGTATTTCAGTAACAAGTAGCCGCAAGGTTACCTTAGGTAGTAAGAAAGCAGACCCTATTTTATTTCATCTGTCATTTCGCAAACTGCCAGGAACACTAATTCCGCGTCAACCAGAAGATAGCGGGAAAGACGAAAGTGCTTATACCGAGCAGCTACCTGCACGTGTTTCATTTTCACCATCCATTCAACAAGCATTTTGTGCGATTTATCCAAACGTATCAAAGTTCTTTGAAGAAGACAGTGCAAGAAGTATTACCATGAATGTATACTCTCCCGTTGAGTGTGCTACATTACCGCAAATTGATCCAAATAAGGTAATGGAAAAAGTATGGGATGCTCATCACACTGGAGAGGTCTGTTATACTACGCCAGTTAAAGTCATTCACGTTGGTCAGGTAGAATTAATAAATCCTTACTTCGGTAAACAGATTTATCGGGATGTTCATATCCATCCCTTTAATAATCCGATCCTGCCAGAAATTTTTGTATGTCCGATTGTTAAGAAAAAATTATATCCAAATGATCGAACATCTATCATGTATTAAGGGGCTATAGTGAAATATAAACAAATACCCAAATCCCACGAGGTTTGGGTATATTTAAAAGACGGGGAAATCGATGAAATTAAAGCTTACCGTGTAACAGGGAACTTTAAATCATTAGACGAAATAGTAACTGCCAACATTGTTAAAAGTGTAGCAGAACATGATATTCGTAAACCGTACGATATATCTAAACATATTCGTAAAAATTTTCCGGGATGTATTGCAACGATTACACATCGAGCTTTGGGAGCAGCAAAATGGCAATCACCGTAATTAACTCATCACTGGTTGCTGGAGAGCGACATCTTCGTGCGATTGAGATAGGTAAGGTCTTTGAGATCATTCAAAACAAAGACCATTTTAAAATGACGTATGTTCGACCTGGTGAAAGTGAAGCTTCTCAAGAAGTGTTATTTGGTGACATCAAGGTCCTTAATGATCAAGGTATTATTTTACTTGATCAAAAATTGGATTCACCAGGTTTGAGTATTTCTAAATATGATCCAGAAGGATTCATTTCATTAGGTTTTGGCTTCCATCTTTCATTTGCAGGCTATAGAGGTATAATGGCGGATAGTCGCAATATCGATACAGTCAATGGAATGCTTCTGGTTTATGAAGAAATCGAAAACACCGATTATGTTCGATTAATTGGTGAGTTTCCTTTAGGTATATTTTTAACAAATCACTGGAATCCAGGTTCTATCGGTATGTATGGGTATGATGAAAGTACGCTCAATGATTATGTTGAACGTATGAGTTATCGACATGACCATGATTTAGTTGGTATCCTATTTAATATCAAAACAACTGGGGTTACACGGAAAATTTTAAAATCCCGATATCATGATCATTTGGACAATCATGAATTAAGAATGCTGACAAATGAAGCGGATACGATGATTACAATCGTTGTACCTGCAGAGTTTTTGAATTTGGTTAAATTAGAGAATTGGAATTTAGATGAATACCTCACCAAGCATCATTAATCTACAATATTTTCAAGAATTACATGATCGACGTTATCATGTAGACATTCATTCTTTACCTTTGATGCGACGAATTTCGCACTTACATCAACATTTGGTCAAGTATAGTAGTTCGCCAGTCAAACGCGATCAAACGTATCCTGATGCGCTGGCATGCTTGTTATCAATGGCGAATGCATTTAACCTAAGCATTCCTAAAGGATTTGGACAGAATGAATACGCTGTTAATACCTTGGATGATATTGGTCAAGAGTGGACGTGCGAGGTGATGATGAGTAAATATCATCAAGCATTGGGTCGATTGGCTAAGTTATTGGAAGCCAGTGATCATGTTGAGAACTACGAATATCGCGTAAAGGCACATTCCGTTATATTGGAGTTATTTAATCTCTTAATTCAGATGTATAAATATGAAGGAGAGAACAGTGGTCATACGTTAGCAACTCTTTACATTAAAAAGATATTTGATCTTAAAACGAAGCATATCTTTTATCCCCACTATCATACGGAAGATTTGGAAAGACATCCTATCTATCGTTCCTTCAATTCCTTTTTAGCAGCCATTTAAATTTGGGTAGACAGATATGTCAGACACTAAAGACGTAACCGCAACAGCTATCAATATTGTTATTACTCGACCTACTCGCCGAGATTATCGTGCGATATGTCATATAACGAATAGCGATAAAACAGAAACAACTTTACAGAAAGATTGGACTGGTAAAACTATCGGTTACGTCAATACTGAAATTAATAAATTGAAAAATGAATTTATTAAGAATGGTGTTGCTAAAAACAAAATCACGGTGCAAGAACTTAAATGATAACACCTAAACTGGCAGAGAGCGTTCAGCGCTCTCTGCGTTTAAAGGAATTATTTCACCAACGTCGTTATTCCGAAAATTCGATGTGGGGTACAATTTCTTTAGCGGAATTATTGAAAGCATTAGAAGCTGAATCAATCGACCTAAATGACATTAAACTTACATTTAGTGAAAACGTATTAGATGCCATTACTCTGCCTTCGGGTGGGGTAACGGAGTTAACTTTAGATAGTGAGGATAAATCATTATTGAATGACCATTGGTTTTATACTGATATCTTAGATGATTGTCTGGAATTTGAACAATGTGGTCATTCAATACTTGAATATCGTTTTATGTTTGGTACTGGATGGCGAATCTTTAAATGTAAGGATAAGACAGCGGATGATTTTCGAGAGTTCATTGCTAACTTCCCGAATGAAGTACCGTATTCTATCGTAGAAGTGTTTGAAGATCACCCGTCTTCTCTGTGCACTAGATATACACTTACTAAATTAGGTTTATATAACGTCGTAATTAACTTTAAGAATGGGTGCTTGTTATGAGTGCAAAACAAACAGCAGATCAGTTATCAGCTATGATAGCTCAACATCGATTAACGCAAGCATGTGGGCGATTTCATAGCCTAAAAGCAATATTTGATATGCTACCATTATCCAATGCACCTACTTTTGAACATATGTGCGAGTATGTTGAAACTTTAGCAAACGACTGGACTGGTAGTAAAATAGTGATTGCTGGAAATCCACTGGTTTATAAATTATTAAAGCATGAACTCTATGAAAAAGTAGGTTCACCTGCATTTCACCATGGTCGTATTCGTGTGGTAAAAGAACATTTAATTTTACAAGATGACAGGAATCTATATGTACTTCTTGAACGACATGATGAAAATAGTTTAGGGTATGTGGATCAAATACCGATACTGAAACTTAATTATCACCTAATAACGAATTACATGATTTCTAACTGTGAATTACGTCCAATGTTTGAACATATTGACATTGAACCATTTAAAATAGAGCAGGATAAATAATGGATAATCCCAGAATTTGTTTAACCCCAAACTACAATATGTCTTCTTGGCCCTCAGCTTTTAATGTTGTAAGTGGTCCTCAAGATGAGGTAATCATTACGCGTGAGGTTGGTAAAGGCGCATATCAACTTGATGCATCCCCACCAATGGTCAATCGCCCAATTCGTAATAAATCCAAATGCAAGCAACAACGCAAAGCGCGTAAGCGAGTAAAGAAATGAATCAATCAAACATAGAAGTTATGGATAGTCAAATCCTCATTATTAAACGTGATTTGGAGGATTACTTCGGTGAAGAACTTTTCAGTCGAATGCATTCATTCCTTCGGGATGGTCGAATAAACGTATATAACGTTGTAGATAAATTAATCCAATCATTGTTAGATCATTGTTTGATCGCAAAAGATTTTTACAACATGGATGGGGTGGAAGTTTATCGTTTAACAGACTTAGGTTATCTATACTGTATGCGCACGCCCGCTATTTGGGATCGTGAGTGTAATTTAATGATAGACGAACATTCTTTGTTTGTTCTAAATCCAAATGATTACGACCAGAACGAAAATGTTTATTCAGTTGTAGGTAGTCTTGATGGCGAACTATTGTTGTTGGATTGGGGATATGAAAAGTTTAATGCGCAGGGTGAGCGTATCTATCATTACAAAGCTAGTCGTGATGAGTTAATCCATGCAACAACCGATGAAATTCGAAATAATCGTCGCAAGGATTGGTAATGTCAACAATTCATGTGAAGCAGTTATGTGAATTGCCAGAGAATGGGTGCGAGCATGAACCAGCACCTGCTTTTGGTTTGCAAATAGCAATAGATAATCAACCTATACCAGATCCTCGCTTAAAGACTAGTGGGTTTATATCTATAGTTATTCCAAGTAGTTCTATTTTACAGTTATTTGGTCAGCCTGGTAACTGTTACTGGGTTAATGGTGAGTTGTGTACACACAACGATAACTTAATTAACTCATTCAATAAACCGATTGAAGTTCACATATTTCAAATTGAAAATCCACAACCTCAATCATCAATATTTCCCCTAACCTCATAAGGTATCTCAAATGGCAACCAAGATCACAAGTTTGCAGGAACTTAGCCGATTCTTTCTACGCACTAGTTTGTGCGGTAAACCAGAATGGTGTATTAAGTGTGGACCTGAAGCAGTAAAGACATTAGCATGGCGTTTTGAGAAAGAACGTATAGTTGTTGATAAAGCTTACACCGATGGACGTGCTCAAGTAGTAAGTACCTGTAATCAACACTGTGATGGCTGTAACATGGAAGTTGTAGATCTAAGTCAATTGATACGCGCTTTGAATTTTATCCCAGCGAATCAACGGCTTGCGTAAAAAATTACGCATTAATCTATAATGTGTAACAATACTCTTGTAGCCCATGAGTATTAAAGGTCACGATGCAAGCACCATTGCGGAATCAGTAATATGATAAAAGTATTTGTCCTCGCTGACATTTACATGGTGCAAAACCTAAACAGTAATATGCTAGAGTGGCTGAATAGTGAATTGGTTAAAAATCTTACCGTGGCAACCATTAGCCTATACGGAAGGGTCATGGGTTCGAATCCCATTATTACTGTTAATCACCGCATTTGAACATTTAACAGGTGTTCAACTCAGACCCAATTGCGGTGGTGTATCTCAAGCATTTATTCGGTGGAGGACCATCAATCCTCAGGGTATTAAACCGATCGTAAGCGTGCTTACGACCACCCAACACCGAGTGAATGTGATATTACTCCTTGATAGCTCAGCTGGTAGAGCAGCAGACTGTTAATCTGTTGGTCCCTGGTTCGAACCCAGGTCAAGGAGCCATGGATAGATGTCCGAAAGGCTAGGAAACTGATTGCAACCCAGTTATATGCAGGTTCGAATCCTGTTCTATCCTCCATGGGTGTGTTCCCGAATGGCGAGGGAGGGGACTGTAACTCCCCGGTGAAAGCATGTAGGTTCGACTCCTTCCACACCCACCACAATTAGGAAGAATAATCCAAGTAGGTCTACGGGACGCGGTCTTGAAAACCGTTGGCTGTCATAGGCGTGTGAGTTCAAGTCTCACTTCTTCCGCCAAATTCTCAAATTAATAGCTTCGGCTATTGATCAATTGGCTTTATGCTAATTGTACACAACTGCTAACTTCGGTTATGCAGCATTTACTCCAGAGTTAGCCGCCTGGGGAAAGGACCTTCGAGGCAAAACAACTCAAAGTGGGGGCTGTAGGCTTGGTCCCATTATTAATCGCAGACCGAAACATTCTAGATGTCGAGTACCCTTGTCCTTTAGGTGAAAGATTGCGAATAAAGTAGGGTGGTGTACATGCCATTGACTATGCGCATTTTAACTTAGCAGAATCATTCAGCAGCTTGGTTAGATGTGGCAGCCCATGTACAACTTTCTGATGCATAGCTCAAAGAGGTCAAATGAGCTACAGATAACGCGGTACGTTGATGTTGATCAAAAGTAAATGGAGATGGCGTGTGGCAATGTGCTCGCGAGTTTAAACCATGGGTACATTTACTTCAACTATAGCACGTACTTTGCTGTAATGTAGGTTAACCAACACTTCGTGGGTTCGAATCCCACTCATCGGAAAGTGCCGAATTCCAGGTACTTAATTGTATCTAACGTCTTGTCATGTGGGCGAGAGAATAGCCGGCAGATTGAATACTTGGTTTACTGCTGCCGCGGTGACCAGGTAGCAAACATTAGCTGCTTACGTAGGTTCAAGTCCTACCATGACATCCAATAGGTGTTTCACTACCTAAATGGGTAATACCATTTTAAAGGTGAACGAAAAGCGTGTAGTAGCTCAGTAGGTAGAGCAGCAGACTAATAATGTGCCAGTCGCTGGTTCGAGTCCAGCCTACACGTGCAATGTGGTAGTTAGGATTATGAGATATAAATCATGTCCTTTAGCGGGCGTCAATAGTGGCGGGGTTACTTATGTCCCAATATTAACTTACGCTTCCTCTGGTATACGGGATGCACATTGTATACCTTTGATGTGGACATTAGCTCAGTTGGTTAGAGTCCCCGGTTGTGATCCGGGTGGTCGGTCGGTTCGAGTCCGCCATGTCCAACCATTTATTGTGATAAAGCTAATGTAGCACTCGCTCCCTCTAGAGTGCTGCTTGACGGTAGCTTTGGTCGCCGACCGATTGGACCTATGGCTCGCTGCTCCTGACATATGAGCGTCACGTATATGTCACGAATTCTTTAGATGCATTACTAGGTAACCCCTAGTAATGCATTTATGCCGTTTCATTAACTCTAGGAAATTGTTATGTTATTTAACTTAGCACCTGATTTACAATTGGATTACAATAAACTGACTGATGCCGCCAATTTGATTGTCGGTAAATCTGGAAGTAAAGAGAATTATGTATACGCCATTGATACAATTATGTTCCACGACATGCTGAATGCTATTGCAAAAATGCAATCAGGTATTGCACCACAACCCATTACGATCAATTCACCATATGTAAACAATAGTGATATTATTACAGTATCCAAAGGTGTGGATTATGTACGTGTAAATTTTAAATGTAAATTCCAAGCTTTCACCGCAGTTGCAGTACAATCGGTTGATAAAGTATTTAACCTCAAACCTGATTATGCATTGCGCTTTGTGGAAACAATTACTGGTAAATTAAATAAGGAAGTAACTAATGAAAATTGAGTTAGCTCAATCATTTGGTGCAGAAACACCAACACTTGATAAAACCTTAACTGAACGCTTTAAAGATCCGGAACATTTAATTGCAACTTTAAATGCAATGAAGCGTCGCAATCCAAAACTTAAAGAAGCGATTTCGGAAGTAACCTTACGAATTCGTCAAGGTTATAAATATAGCTTCCGTAAAGGTGTCGTACACAGTTACTGTTCTAGTGTTAAGATGTATTAATAGACTCCTCTACTCCCTAATGGGAGTAGAGGGTTTATGTTATTTTTTTGTTTGGTTAAGAATAAAATTATTTCAAATACATATTACCTTAATGAGAAGAATATATTATATTCAATTTTGAAACCATATCTAAGAGGAAAGTCACATGACTACATCATCTCAAATTAACAATATCAAAACTTTCATTCGCATGAATGATTATTTCTTAGACAACATTCTACCGCACGTGAATGTTTCTATTGCTGGTGAAGGTCATTGGATTTACTGCTGCATCACCCCAAAAGCTATGGAGATTCCTGTAGTTAAACAATGGGCTGATGCACAGAACCCAACTGCTTTTGCACGCGCATACTTGGACGAGGACATTTGGACTTTCATAGATGAAAAACCTGAACGTTCATATCGTCAACCATATTTCGTAGTAGGTATGTCTTTATCTCAATTGACATATCAGCAATTGTGTATCTTGGATAAAGAACATTGCCATGCGGTGGCAAAGCTTCCATCGGACCGTTTGATTCCAACAATGATTCCAACAAAGAATCCATTGTTATTCCGCAACCCAAACAATGCAAAATATATTCATTTTGCACGTAATCGTGAATTAGAAAATATCTAATTCACACTTCTTAACCATACGGGAAATAACTCATGTTAAACATGTTAGAAACATTTGTTATCAACCGTATGGTTGATGCAAAAGAATTAAACAAAGACTTGGATAGTATTTCTAAGTCTTTCACTGCGACTACATTACTACAATGTGGTTTAGATGCATTAAAGATTCATCTACGCAATACACGTACACCTATCAAATATTAATTGGAACCATACATGAAAAAGTTTAACTTTAAAGTACAGGCATTAATGGCACGTATCTTAATAGAAAAATCAGTTGCTAATGGCACTTTACTTTATATTCGTGATGAACTTCGCGCACACCGTGCAAAGGGGAGTGTAAAATGAAATTAATTACATTGTTACGCAGTAATGAATACGTTGTAGTGTTCTCTGGTCTACAGGTTCTGGTTATTATTGGTAATCGTACAGAAACTACAACTCTTGAAAATTTAAATATGGCGGAGCGTGCAGCATTTGGCGTAGCGCGTACACGCTTGGCAGGTTAAGATGACATTAGTGATTGATTTGATATTTAGATTATTTATCAAACTAACTATCGGATTTAGTTTAGGTTTGGCAGTTGTTGCAGTATTAGCTTTTATTGGTTATGTATCTAATCAATATTAGATAATAAATACTCTATCCTTCGGGGTAGAGTATTTTAATTATTTTTTTATTTTTTTCTTTATCGATATGAATCTAAAGGAGATTATAATGAAATTAGTATTCGCAGACAACCCACTACCAACTGAAGTAACTAAGACAATTTTCCTAGCTGGTCCAAATCCACGATATAAAGATGGCGATAAAGTATTACGTACGTGGCGTCATGATGTACTGGACGAATTAGAACGAACTGGCTATGATGGACATGTATTCATTCCAACGCCAATAGGTAGTTTCTATGGTGAGACAGTTAGCAACGCAGTATCCGACTACGATCATCAGATCGAGTGGGAAGATGCAGCAATGATGCGCGCAGATGTCATTTTGATGTGGGTTGATCGCACACCAATTTTACGTGGTATGACTACGAATATTGAATTTGGTAAATACCTTGATTCTGGTCGTTTAATTTATGGGCGTCCTGAAACTGCTGATAGTTGTCGCTATCTTGATGAACAAATTAAGAAGCGTCGTAAAGAAGCATATAGTACCATTGAAGCTATTGTTAAGGAAGCTGATTGGCGTTTACGCGATGGTGCAAAACGCTCTGGTGGTGAAGTATTAGTTCCATTGGTAATTTGGAATTCTAAACAGTTCCAAGAATGGTATACGCATATGTTCTCTGGCGATAGTCAAGGTAATGAACTGCGAGGGTTTGATGTTAAAACAATTCTTTGTTTTAGTAATCGTCGCAGTAAGATCACAGATGAACGTGCATTGTTTGGCTTTGCAGCCCATGTAAATATCTGGGTTGAACGTGAGCAGCGTGAGAAATCAAATGAATGGATCTTCAGTCGTACAGCTACAAGCTATGTAGTTCCGTTCTATATTGATCCAGTTACTGGTGAATACAACTATGTATTGATCCGTGAATTTCGTTCCCCGGCAAATAACACTTCGGGATATGTTTATGAATTCCCTGGTGGATCTGCTCCCGATGAATCACTTGAACCATTGGAAAATGCTAAACAAGAACTCAAAGAAGAAACCAGCATTGACATTGCTGATGTAAGTCGTTTCTTTGTTGCAGGTAAGCGCCAAACATTTGCAACATTCTCAACAAATACTATCTACACAGTAGGTATTCAACTTACTAAAGAAGAATTTGAAAAAGCGAAACAATTATCACGGGATGGGGTTCAACTCGGGGCAGATGATGGCGAGCGAATTAAGCTATTCATTGGTACTGAAAAAGAAATGTTACGTGGGGATGAGGAAGATGTTATTGTCGACTGGTCTTCATTAGGTATGATGACAGCAGTCAAACATGGCTTCCAATACCATTCCACTTCATCTACTGAGCAACACAATCCATCTAGTAGTGATTTTGAATAATCACTCATATAGACATTTCTTTATTCTATGACCTCTACGCTGTAGAGAAACTTAACCTCATTGTAGGATTTAGAAATGTCTTGCTTACACTACCGTCCAACAATCTTACAGGGCACGACGAAAGTCGGTAAGATTCGTTGTGGGGCTGACGGGTATTATGACATGCTTGCTGGCGGGTTTGATGCTTATAACTCAACAGGTGCATTCTATACTTGGGATTCAGCCAAGCCACACTTTGATCGTTCAAGTCATTTTCGTCGTCGTGTAGCCAATGGTGCTTTATTTGGTGAAGATGGGCACCCTACTCGTATTCCGGGTATGACTGACGAAGAATGGATTGTTCGTATTTTAACAATCGATCCAGATCGCAAATCACACCACATCAAAGAGATTGAAATCGATCCAAATGGTTTCAAGAACAAAGATGGAAATGCAATTCAAGCAGTCTGGATTCGCGTAAAACCAATTGGTCCACGTGCTCAAGTTTTAGCCGATTCATTGGAAAATGAAAACATCAATACAGCTTTCTCTATTCGCTGTTTGACAAAAGATTTCATTCATCCATATACCGGCATCAAAATTAAATCAATGGTGCAAGTTTCTACATTTGATGCCGTTGATGAGCCAGGCATAAGTCATTGTACTAAATACAATAACCCGTCTCTGGAAATGCGTGAATTAGGTGAGAATGATGTATTCACGCCTAAACACATTGAATCGGCAATGCAATATGTTCGTAAGAACTATGATGGCATGGAATCTCAATCTATCATGGGTAGTTTAGAATCTATGATGGAACAAACCAAGAGTGGTATCCTAATTCCAAAACAAGGAATTTTACGACCTGCTGCTCGTCCGTTATCTTCTGATTGGAAATAAGATTATGTTCTTCGATTTATATACTGTTATAGCGATGATACTCATCGTGTTGTTTGCTTTAGTGGGTATGAGTCGAAGCCTTATTATCTTAGCCCACGAACGCATTCTAGGCGTTTTACTAAACGAACCTTATGAAGACATGAAACATTGTACAAATAAGCCTATGATGTTTCGTAACGCCTGGGGTGTCATTCGTAACGCATTATCCAATGCAGATGAAAATAGTTATAATACTGTAGATGACATTTTAGCTAGTGTTCGAAAAGATATAGTTTCTGATATAAAAGAAGCTAATAAAGATCCACTTGCATGGCATCTAATACCATTATTAAAAGAAGCCATAAATCAACTAGATTTATATCGAGACCATGTACGTGTCCGATTATTATATAACCCTATGTTATCTGACACATACAGTCGCGATCGCATAAACCGAATATTAAATATTTAAAATAAAGATTTTTTACACATATACTATCTTTATGTAAGAGTTAATAGATCTTTAGTCTATAAGGATTTAGAAATGCACGATAGATCTTTTGAGAAAGCATTACGTGAAAGTTTGGAAGAACGTAGTCGCATTAATCGTCAATTGTCCGAGGCTCGTGCCAGAAGTCAATACGATTATAAACGACTTCATGATTACCGACATATTAGTATGCAACCGTTCTACGCTGAAATGGCTAGATCTCGAAATATTTAAAAAATTACTTCAATCGTAATAATACGATTCAAAACCTCTGTAACTTTCAAACTGGAGAAACCCATGAAAGACCAACACCGCAACCTCGCTAACGCAATCGCTCCACACATCGAAGTAAATGGCGCATCGTTGGTACTTCCACAATCTGGCTATGATGCAATTCTTCCTGAAACTGTATCTCCAGAAGTTGCTGAAACACTGAACAAACATCACAAAGATCTTGTTCCATCAGTAACTATTGCATTCGGTGAAAAAGCAATCGACGTCCTAAAAGCAAATCCATCATTCCCACAAGTTGAAGGTACTGCACAATTTGGCGCGACAAAAATCACTACAATCACTGAACGCTCTGGCATGCGTACTGTAGGTATTCCTAAAGAAGGTCAACCTGCAGAAAAAGTTGCGACTCCTGGTTTTACAACTGTTAAAGTGGCGACCAATGCTGGTAAAGCATTAAAAGACGCGCGTGAACATGTTGCAAACTTAGGCGCTGGCCAGCTTTAATATACTAATATTAAAGTAAAGTATCGATCTAGACTACGGGGCTTCCCCGTAGTCTATCTATGCTGCTACTATTTTTTTTTCTTGTTTTCATTGATAGTATGTCAAAAATTACTGGAGTGTAACCATGGATCAGTCAGTCATTGCTGAATCAAAACAAATCGCAGAAGAAACTCGTCAGAAGGCACAAGAACAAGCAACCTTAGATGCTCGTGCTTCAAACGAGATCTTGGATAAAGCTACTGCCACAGTTAAAACAGTACGTGCTGTATGGGGTAATGCGCAAGCTGAACTATTAAAAGTATTTGGTGAGACAGCTGAAAATCGTCAAAAGGTTTTTGACATTCTATCGGATTTACAATTCCATCACATCAATGCTATTTATAATGGTGTTCAGTTTATTGATATGTATAACTATCACATGAACGGGGCAGGTGATTGGGATCTTGGCGCACGTTACACCATTGATGATTTTGTTCGCGGTTTCTTAAATCACGCACCCGCTGTTCCTTTAGAGCTACTGAACACCGTAGATCCTAAGAAAAAAGCAAACCCATTATATACCACTGAACCTTTACCAGTTTCTCGCTTGGAAGAAAACCCGGTGGAAATGCGCATTCCAGTACGTGTAGAAACATTTGATCGTTTCTATACAGGTTATTTGGAAAACTTCCGCTTTACCAAAAATGTCAATGGTAATCCAATTCAAATTGTAACAACTTCTCCCGCAATCCGCACGAAGAATAGTTACATTACTTTGAACTCAGTATATCGCTGGTATGAAATTACTGAAGAATTACTGCGTCAAGATTGGGACAATAAAGATGGTATGCGCTTGAAAAAGTCTGCTAATCCTATAGGACAAGCAGAACCGCAACCAACTTTGGAATCTAACGATGAACAAGGCGTATAATCGTCCGACACAAAACATGTCGGCAATCATGGGTGAGAATGCTACAACAGTATTAACAGAAATCCTTAAAGAAATGAAAGGTGCTGTTGGTGCATTGTTAGCAGACAAAGCTTATGTGGCAATTCAGTCTGGTATTTTGGCAGGTACTCCTGAAGACTTTGGAGTTGTGCGTTATTCGGCACATCTCAAGAAGGATTATGTAGCTAATCCTGAATGGGTTAAACTACCAAAAGAAGATCAAGATAAATTTGTCAAATACTTCGAACGTGAAGCAAATGTGCAGGTTTCAATTAACTTTCCAGCATTGTGCCAAATTCGTGTAACTGCACAAGTGCGCAATGATGGTGCTGTAGTGCATGAAACAATTCGTGGTGACGTTGAAGGGGCATTGAGTACCTTGACTTACGACGATATTATGAAGTCAATAGAATCAATTAAAACTGTGGGCTTGTTAACCGCACCACAGTACGTTGAAAAACTGGATTGATTCGATATTGGGGATATTCGTATCCCCTTTATTTTCCTCGTTAGCAAATATTCATGTGAGCAAGTATCATGAAAACAGAATCAAAATTATTTAACGGTTTTATTGATAACCGTGCTTCAAAAACTTTTGCACTTTTAGTAAAAGAAATGGGATTTAGTAGTGATCCTGTAGAACTGTTAGCCGATACATTGAACGGCATTGATGTAACAGCAATCTACGCGGTTAAAAATTTGTTTATTATTGGTAATATCGTAGATCTTCATGTGGCGACTCCCGAAGGCGATTACGGTATGCGTATTACTGAAAATGAAGATGGTTACGAAGTTCGTATTTCGGAATTAACCAACTATCAATTGATTAATACATTTACATTATCAAAGTTGCAACCATCCGGTTTACCTGATGGGGCTTAGTTAAAATAAAAGGTTGAATTGAGATGGGTAACGATTGGATTAACATTGCAGGTTTACAACTACCTGATGGATCTTTAATCCCGCCAGGGCTTTACACTGTAGTTAGTGGAGATGGCGTTAATGCAGTTTTAGAATTAAATAATAATTTTTTGGTACTTAAAGATAAAGGATCAGTTGCTCGTTTTGACGAGAATACATTACTGAATTCCGCACCAGATACTTACAATATTGCCAATGGTAATTTCACCGGCGACATCTCACTTGATGAATATCCAAGTCTACGTTTGACCTTCACAAATAACCAACTTACTAATGTAACTTGTTAAATGCTAAATGCTAGGGCGTAATGCCCTAGCATTGGCAATATGGTATGATTTTAGAGTGGCGGAGTGCGCAATGAGTAACGTCAAAGTAAGAACTATACACAGTAAACAAGGCACATTACAAACCACTGTAGCTGGCAATGATCAAATTGTTATTGCACAACCAGATGCATCAAGTGCTAGTGGTTATCGTACTGTAAACGTCACTGCTGATCAGAGCTATGATGTAATTAAAGAAGTATTAAAACAAACACCTAACCTAATTGCAATTAGCGATGGATTAATAGGTACCGGGATAAGTACCGATCCTATTCGAGTTGATGACAACTTTTTAAATCGTCAATGGGTTAATAAACGTTTTATGAACTTTGCACAAGTTGGTGCAAGACCTGGTGCATTATTAGGTTCTCGTTCTGGAACTATTTTCTATTGGGCAGGCCATCCTTGTTTTCTTGCAGGTATTTCAGCAACAATTCCAAGTCAAAGTATTGATCTTTATTCGGTATTGGGAAATCCTGCAGGTAAAACTATTTACATGTATTTGATTGCGGTAAATGGATTGCTAAAATTTGAATACACTTTAGAACCACGAGCAGATCGATACGATAGTACATATTTAGCTCGGTTTACATTTGGCACTGGTAATTTAGCAACAACTGTTATTGAAGAAGATAGTTATCAATTCATTCGTTTTGAAAATTATCGCTTATCTCAAGAAGCTGTGGGATCTACTAAAATTCGTGGTGGATCATATCCTGTTTCAGCAGGTACGGTTTATGAAGTTGGATATACACTAACTGGCGCTGTTGCGGGTGATTCATTTGCAATGAATGGTACCTTGTTAGGTGCTAATAACTTAACGCAAGATCTATGGCAGGGTAAGACAACTGATCGAATTATTTTAATGGGTTCGGAAGTTACTGTATCACATGCATATAGTGGGTATATCAATGCTCAAGAGAACGTTGATATTAAGCCAATTTTAGTAATCAAAGGTGACTCTGGAATTACCCGACCGCAGTATTTGAATATGACCGCACGTGGTGATGCACAAGTAGCAGGTCCTTTTACTTTGGTTAAATTACGGACCACCAATACAGAAACAACGTACACTGGATTAATGCCTACCGATAATGTAAAGTTTAATGAATGTATTAAACGTGGTGGGTCAAGTGAAGATCTCGTTATACAAGTACGTGGTTCAAATACAATTTAAGAGCGAGTAATAAAATGGTAGCTGTATTTATATACTCTAGACGATACGGTGATCAAGGTCCACCAATTTCTAACCCTAAAAATACGGAACAATTTTCAATTAGTGTTCCCTTAGGGAATGGTAAATTTGCAACACGTCTTTCTGCTTTCAGTCGTCTGGCAGATATGCAAATTAAGTATATTCGTGGGAATGGGTTTAATTTTCAAACGAATAATGGATTGATGGGTAATGGGTTAGCAAATAACCCTCTTAAAATCGATACCAATTGGGTGGAAGCAAATTTTGTTAATAGTAAATATTGGCAATTTTCACAAATTGGTGATCCAACGGATACTGATTTAACAATTTCGGGAAGTTACTTTTCTGTAACCTATCCTTATGGGGTAGAGCATTATGGTGCTGCAGTATTCGCGGAAGGTAATGGTGATTTACGTATTTTGCGACATGTAACAAATGGCGAAGATCTGCGAGTTACTTATGCAACATGGAAGAACTATCGAAAAACAGATATTTCAACTATCCGAATTACCGATAGCGTTTACGAACCACCAGGATTATTACCTGGCGAATATATCCATAACGTATATCAGATGTCCAGTCGTGCAATGCTTGCAGAAATTTGGCAAGGTGTTACATTTAAAGAATTTGTTTTCATTACTTTAAATGGAACATCGGTAGATGAATACCACACGTTATTACGTTTAGGGAATAACCCAACATCCGTATTTAGCGGATTCGGTAATTTGTCAGCAGCGGACCGTAGACGTTCTTTTCATAGCTGTAATGTTATTGCAACTATTTTAAATGGTCGTCGCTTTGTTATCTGTTTACTTCCACCGGGTGCAACTGGCGCATGTAAAATGCAAGTAGCTGAAGTACATGCAAACGGAGCAATGTTCCTAGTTGAAGGTTTCACAGTTCAGAATACTTTAGGTCTTCGAACTAATGATTGGTCAACACAAATTCTCTTTAATAAAGCTATCAGCTATGATATTAATGATTTAGATCGTTGCTTTTATTTCTCAGATCCCAATTTAACATATTCCAATATTAGTAGTTGGACAGGTTCTTCTCCATTTATTCGTTTCTCAGGTCAAGAATTACCTGGCGAGAAATTGGGTATTATGTTACACATGTATGCTGGCTGCCAATATAAAAGCTTCTATGCAGGACCATGTAAAGCACAATACTTTTATGTAATGGATATCGAAAATAAGACGGTTGATCCAGAACCAACAACAGGATATAATCGACTTTATCGCTCAGATCCAAATCCAAATTTAAATGGTAATATTGTTAGCGGACCGTTGACATATGCCAAGGATGAGCACTATTATGCACAGGCTCGTACATTCCATATGCTACCTACGGGTGATCGAATCCGCCTAGATGGTACCGCTGGTAGTTTGGATATTCGTCCGTATACTGCGTTATATCCTGGAGCAGGTAATGATATTACAGCGGCAATGTCAGATAACTATTTTTCGTCGATGTATTCTGCTCCGGCAAAAGGTTTGACATTACAGGCACCTACTCCCGTGTTAGCGGGTTGCGCCGGTATTCTTGTACACAATCACTTAATGACAACATACTCATCAACAATTGCGGGAATGGAAACTGGCGGAGCATGGACACGGTTAAACGGTACTCGTAATGACAAAGCCTATAAATTGCTGAATACAGATGGTATTTCATTTATATCTACAACGGGTTATCATTTATCACCAGACCGAGGAACAGTAAATTTCCCATTGTCTATCGCGACATTCCGTAGCGTTGCTGGGGATATTTTCTACCATAATGCTTGTTGGTCTCGTTTTGGTAATATCAATAAAATTTGTGACAGTACAATTGATGCAAATCTAACTGTACGTGGGAAATACACAATCGATCCAAGTGTACGTGCCAAAATGGACGCGGCAATTATTAATTACTTTAATAATAATATCCCTGCGGGGTTTACTGAAATCTTTGGATTGAATTGGTTATTGGTGCCCGGACATATGTCAGTTGCCAAAGACCATGCCTTTTATAAAATCATGATTTCTTTCCGCACACCTGATGCAACAGATCCGCAGGGTTACCGATTTACAGGCACCTATATGTTGGGTGGGTTAGTTGGTGCGACAATTAACGTTAATGGTGACGGGGATTGTCGTTTTGCTGATATTAATGTCGGAATGTTACGCCTTGACAAAATGCAACTTGTAACTGTTAACCCAATTGTCGGTACTGATGAAGGTCGGTATCGACTAAACGTAGCAGTGATGTATAAGGCTGATGCAGTTAATGTAATTCTTGGTGGTGGTTTTGCATCTGCAAACTTCGGTGGCGGTAACCATAATGGTTGGGTTCCTCACGGAATCAAAACAAACTATCAAAATACAGACCCAACTGTAATCCGCTTTAATGGTGAGATTGTGGATAAAATCACAATTCACAAAACACTTGGATTAGGTTATGTTACCAATACCCTAGGTATGGGTGCAATGTATTGTTTCCGACCAGTAAATGAGGAAACTTTATTAGCAGATGCATCGCTGGGTGGTCCGTGGGTATTAGGTTCGGCTCGCCCAGCAGCAGGGTTTAATTTAACGGTGAGTTCACCAGTTGAGATTTACAACCAAGGCTTGACACATGTCTTACCAATCCAGACCTTTGATTTGACTAAGATTATTCCAACTAGCAGTACAGCTCACAAAAATGCACATTTATACATGTATGCAATTTTGTCGAATGGTAATGCTAACCTTAAAGTATCGTACGATCCATTACCCGAACACAACGCCCAGTTATTCTTAGGGCATATTCAAACTTCGGATACTGAAATCACTTCGATTACAGCAGAAACTACTTCTCGTTGGGAAATAGCACGTCCATCAGTAGATCCAATTGGTGGGGCATTACCGGTAGCTACAGGAGTACCTTCATCATTAGGTGAAGATACCATTTGGGCTAACCATGTATTGCAGTCTAATGATGCTACGGAATATTTGTGGGATTCTAATGACCTCTACGATACTGACGGTAACTATGAAACAATAGTTACTGATTCATATTGGTCTACAAATGCCGCAGGTACAGATCGTGTAACAACTGGTGCTTTTAGTCAAAACTTGTGGTTTATTATTAAAACACAAGGTCCTGCTACCATGTTGCAGGTTAATATTAATTCACCATCTTTTAATTCTGGTATGTTTGAAGTAGGTACAGTTGAAAACTGGGTAAACATCGGTTTAACTGCACAGCCTAATGGTACCAAGATGGGTAGTTATCAAATTCGTTTAGAGGATGAATTCGAAATGTCGTTTAAGAACGCTCGATATCAGAACGTTACATCAATGCGTGCTGTAAATACTGACTATGTAAATGATACAGGTCAGTTAATTGCTATTGCAATTACTATTCATAACTCAGATGACCATAACCAGTGTCAATTCTTAGTTGAAGGTGAAATGGTTGGTTTCTCTGATGGTTATCAGTCTAGTGGTACAGGTCACTGGTATCCTCAGATTTATGCTATTATCCCACCTGGTCAAAAATACCGACTAAACGGCCGACCAGCACATATTGGAATGTGGTCTGAATTACGCCCACCGCTATAAGGATGTAAATCATGGCTATTGTTATTAAAAATAATTATTTGATTCCAATTATTCGTATTAATGATAAAGAAACAGGCGGGGCTATTTTAAATGTTCCAACTGAAGAATATGTTAGTCGATTAAAGGCAGGAATTGATACAACCCAATATAAGGGAACAGTATCGTTTGATGCTGCACAACAAGTTGTACATGTTTCAAATGGTAGTTTCTTTATTGTCGATTTAAAATCGGCAATTGCTTTATTAGGTGACTATTTACAAATTGAGATTGCTGGTGGGGTTAATGGTAATCGGGGATATTTAAATGGTCGAGAGATTTGGAAAGGTAAAGGTACTAGTTACAATGTGTATAATCGTAATGATCTCTTACGTGAGGGTTGGAACGATGTGCAAATGAACGTTGGTTACATTAAAATCAAAGGACCTTTCTTAACAGAAATTCAATAATCTACAATAGAGGGGTGATAAACCCCTCTATTTATAGAGGTGTAAGATGCCAACGAATAAAGCTGAACGATTCTCACAGATACCAAAACAGACAACTGATCTGACTGGTGAAGAATTAATGATTGTCTCAAAACAGACAATCCCAAAGAAGACGCATAATGTTAAAACAGAAACTTTTAGACAATTCCACACTACACGTGTCCAAGCTGATAATGTATCCGATATTGTTAGTTTTGGCGGCGGTATTAAAGGTACTGGAAAACCAGCAAATCCACTACAGTTAGATGCAGAATGGCTGAGTAGTTTATATCTTCGCATTCCATCAAATCTAGCCGTTAGCTCTGTTGGTGACCGAATAACGCGATACTTACCAATTTCACGTAAAAGTCATTTTACGCATAATCACATCGATCTAAATACACGATCAAAACAGCCACCAGCTATTACATTAGAACCAACTGGTGAATTGCGCATTACTGCACCGGGGCGCCAATCGACGATTCAAGTGTCGTATGGGCGATGGTCAGTGGATAAAGATCTAAAGTCTGAACAAATTATCGAACGAGGTATTAAGCCAACTGAAGGGATTCCAAAAGGTGATGGATACTCAAATCTTTACGATTACGATATTCATGAAGTTTTTGGCTCATCAGCATCAGCTACACTTGCATTAGCTCAGATTAATTCCACTGGCGCAAAGAACATTTATTATTTTCCATTAGTAGATGGTAGTTTATCTGAACGATCTTTTGGTGAAGGATACTTATTAAGTCCTGCGACAGATACATTAGGGCAGAAGATTTTAAATTCCAGCTGTGTAACATTTACAAATAGCGCTGGCTCATTTTTAATGTTATTAAACAATCACGGAAATGCTAATGCTCCTTTAGATGTTGAAGTATTTACATTAACACTAAATGACACCACAAATACGGCTACATTAGTCAAACGCAGTGGATGGACAATCAATAGTTATGTTGGGTTATCTACTGGACAACCTGATTTACGATTATTCGATGCATTTCTTGGCGCATCAACCAGTAAAGTTGCACTAGTTAATGATGGTACGCATACAGCATCACTTACTTCACCAACTGGTTTAAAATCGCAATTTATTACTCTGCAACAAGATCCTACAAATTTAGATGACATTACACTGTATTTCCGTGGGTATGCCTTATTGGAAAAAGCAGGTAATCGTTTTAAATATAATTACGATATTGCTTATAAGTTAACATTAACAAGAACCTCTGCATCGGCAGTAGGTTTAAGTAGTTACCTGGGTAATAAACCTACACTGACCGCAGCATCCACTATTAATAATCTACGAAATACGATTATTAATCATCCGACTGACCTAAATCCAGAATATCTTAAAGTTCTGCGTGATGGTTCGATTGTAACCGGGTTAGTTAATGAGATTGGTGGATCTGAACCAATGCGTATACATGCATCGCGTGTTGGTGTAGCGGCATATAGCGAGAATGATTTAAGTTCTAATATTGCCAGTGGTAAAATTGGTCCTGCTCAAATTTTAAATTATCGCCCAGGTTATGGTGCAGATATTTCTACGAAGTATAAGGTTTATATTGCTTCACCAATTCAATACATGATGGGTAATGGTGGTCGTGGAGTTATTACACCAAGAATTGTAGATATGTCAGCTTATGCTGGTGGTAATAATCCATTAAAAGAAATTGGCGAATTACCCTATGTAGGTAATAAATTCCGAGGTCTTCGTGGATGGCCTGTACACATGTACATTCAACATACGGGTGCCACAGGTATTTTATTATTATCCACTGGTTCAATTCCTGAAGCAGATGTGAGTGCTTACATCGGTTCTATTTGGTTTCTAGAAGACGGTGTAAATTCTATTCTTACACAGCAAGCATTTAGCCGACTATATAAGCATCGCCAAAGTTATCGTCCACGCGGTATGTCGGTACCAGTTTCGTACGACAATCCAGCTGAACCGCCTAATCGCTTCTGGTTAACTAAAGAAACTATTGCAGGTTCAAGTGAGGGTTCAAACGCAACACTATTACTAACATCAGCTCATAGTCGTGAAGGTCGCTTTATTGTACCTGCTGGATATCGTGCACGTATTTGGGCAGTTGGTGGAGGTGGCGGAGGTGGTGGTTCGATCCATAATTACTCTAGTGCCGTCTATAATGCACCGCGGGACGGTGATGCAGGTGAAGATACTTTACTTAGTTTATCGCCAACGTATACTACTAATACATTAATTTGTGGAGGTGGTAAAGGTGGCATTGGTGCAAACTGGGGTAATGGTTCATCCTTCTCAAATGGCTCTGCCGGAGAAGGTGGGGTTTTAAAGCAAAATTTTAATGATTTAAGAATCCTATTAATGACCACCTATAATGGTATTAAGCCGTCAATTGGTTCTCGTTGGATTCGTCAGCCTGGTGGTAGTACGGTAATTGAAAATACATTACCGTATAATTACGATGGTCATGGCGGTTTAGGTGCTTGGGGCGTTGGTGATGAGCAATGGTCGTATGGAGGTGGTGGAGGATCTGGTGCAGGTGCAAATCTTTTGTTCTCTAACAATAGTAGTAGTGATGTACCTCTCTATTATCGTATCGGCGCCTATGGTAAGGGGCGAGTATTACCAACTGCAGTTACTAATGGTAATTCAGGCGCTGATGGGGGTGGTGGTTTTATTTTAGTTGAATTTGAAAGACTGTAATAATAATGACTCCCTTCGGGGAGTCATTATTAAAATAAAACAAATATACATTATTATAATGAACGAACCACTAAAGGTAGACAGAAGTGCGTGAAACACCACAACTCGAACGTGTATTAAATAGTGAATTTAAAACACATGCACCCTCGGATGAAACAATACGAGATATTATTAACCTGGGCGATAACATTACTAAATTGGTAACGGTAGAAGATTTACCATTGACCCACATTCATCACACGTACCCATACATCCAAACAACTATTCATGCAACTATGAAAACAGTTGAAGTTAAGATAACTGACGATATGGGATTCATTGAAAAATTATTTCAGTTTGATAATAAAAAAACAATGCAAGTTGTTCGTGTTATCAGCCAACAAACCGGTTTTGATACTCGTTTGATTTTATTGTTAAATGAGCATTTATCCAAATTCCAAAATAGTAACTACATTGTTCAAGAAGTTACACCGAACATGGTTTCAATTGTAAATGAAATTATCCTGGAACGACTATGCCTAAAAAAATAGACGGTAATGTAGTAGCCAAAAACTTAAATCGTTTAGTTGGATATACCGTAATGGGTGTTAAAGCTGATGATGTTAGTTTCCGCATAGACTTCATGGGTCCTAAAGGTGATGAAGTATCGGTCACTCAAGCAAATGCATTTGGGTTAACTGTTAAAGAATCCAAAGCAGCAATTGTATTGAATCGTTTGTTTACAGTTAAACATCAAGATGATTGTAAAGATCTAGATGTAAATCCTGATAAAGTTGTTGGTGCAGTATTGCGCCATGTTAACGTTTATTCAAAAGGTAAGGGAATTTTTGCAAATAGAATTTCACTATCTTTTCAATTGGGGATAATTGATACAAAACAAACACCTGGAATCATGGTTTCATCAGATCTTTCTAGTGATTATGTTTTGTCTTAATTATTTTTTACAGCCAAGTCTCTAATATGCATTAGAGCTATTAAGGAAACAGCATGAACTTCAAGCAACTCGGTAATCCGCAGATCAATGGCATTCCTGCAACACAACTACCTCCTGGTTGTAGCGCACAATTGGTAAATCTACCACCACCAGGATCATTCGGACAACCATGTTTACCACCAGTATTGCATCCAACTCAAATTCCACAAAATGATTGGAGCGCTACAGATCGACTGGTTATGGCTGTCGAAGAAGTTTTCTTTGATCGTGCTTTCTGTACTGATCCTGCTGTGGTTTGTTCAACTACGGTCTCGGTACAACAGTTTGCAGATGGTCGTATCGGTTTTGGAATGTTACAGGCACGCCCAGATGAACTGAAAACAATGGGTTATACATTGGCACCGAATGAAGTTCCATATACTCCAGAGCAATTTGCTGAAATTGCACACAATGCTTTCTTATCGATGGCACAACAAGCTCAAGTCAATCAGTTACACGGTTTAACTATTGACAAATCTTACCTTAACAACTTCTGAGTATTACCACTATGTCAAATGATCCACAATTCCAAACCACTACTGTAGTTGAATCTAAAAATCCTGCTGCTGATCTTGCAACAATCGGCGCAAATACAACTGTTGGCGGCATTTTTGGCTTAAATGCCAATGTAGCTGAAGCACGTGGCGTATTAATTACCCGTGATGTATCTGGTAATCATTCAGCAGCAATGATTGACTATAATGCAAGTCGCGAAACACCACTGGTGGTGACTGAGCGTACAATTGCAGAAGCAGTGTATAGTCGTCTAACTGACAGCTTTGACAAGATCAGTCAAGCAATCGAATAATCGTTACCGTAATGGGGATTCGTCCCCATTACTTTATGTCGTCATTTTTAATTTTTTGAGATTGTTATGCAAAATTACTTAGATGTATTACAACGCGTTATTGATAAAGGTCGTGTTAAAGGTAATCGTACTGGTGTCGGTACTAAATACCTATTCTCGGAAAAATTCCGACACAATATGGCGGACGGATTTCCACTGTTGACCACAAAGAAAATTAACCCACGCCAAGTGTTGGGTGAATTATTTGGTTTCTTGAATGGTGTTGATTCAATACAAGGCTTTAAAGACTTTGGCTGTAACATTTGGGATGCTTGGGGTTTAGAGCAAGACCAATATAAACTGGTATTGCGCAATGAAGCTGACTATGTAACTGAATATGGTCGTGTAAAAGAACTCCAGCCAGAAGAAGCTTCTGCAGCTATCTTTAAAGTGCAAAAAGACAATGCTGATTGGGTGGAAGAATATCAAAAATTGATGGCTAAGATTTCAAATGGTGAAATCGAAACTGAATTCGATGAACCATTGGAAGAACTTCAAGCAAAGGTATCTGACCATTTAGCTAAAAAACCTAAATCAGTAATTGAATTCTTAGCATCCGAAGGTGTGGAGATTCACGTTAAAGATTTGGAATATGCACAAGGTTACTTAGGTCCAATTTACGGTAAGCAATGGCTGGAATGGGTTACCTCTAAAGGCGACATTATTAATCAGATCAAACGCATTGCGCATCAGCTAGAATTTACGCCACAGAGCCGTCGCATTATTCTGACTGGTTGGAATCCTGAATTTATCCCAGCTGATAAATATGCCAATTATCCAAATGGACGACCAGCTACAACAAGCCATGATCAAGTGCAGTGTGCAATTCAAGATGGCAAGCAGGCTTTACCACCATGTCATTTAATGATGATTCTAGATGTAGATGTTGACGCCGAAGCAGAAGTCAATTATCTGAATATGGAAATCATCATGCGCTCAACTGATGTACCGGTCGGACTTCCATTTAACATTGCAAGTTACGCATTCCTAATGGAAATGATTTGTGCACAATTTGGTTTTGTTGCTGGTGACTTAGTAATTGAAATGGTTAACTGTCACGTATATGTTGATCAGTTAGAACCCGCAGCTATCCAATTAGCACGTATTCCTGGTCAACTACCATCCTTGAAAAATATCCCACAAGATATTAAATTTGATGATCCTACAACATTGACAGTGGAAAATATGGAACGAGTTCTTGCATGTTTGGAGAACTATGATCCACAAGCATTTATCAAATATCCAGTAGCTGTATAATTAGTAGAATGAGTCCTTCGGGACTCATTCTCATTAAACAATAAATAATCGGTGTAACATGAAAAAATTCTTAGACTTACTTAATGAACGAAACCCAGAACTATACACGATGTCACGTGCTGATGTACATGCGCGAGAACTCTATTCGATCGTGTTAAAGCAACATGAAGATGGTCGTTTAACTCGTGCATTTATTGCGCTCGACGAAGTTAAACCATTTGACATTCAATTGCACACACATGCGTATAGTATTAACATTACCGCAATAACAGGCTTAATTCGTCACCATATTGCAACACCGATACTTTTGAATACTACTTGCCCGTATACACGTATGCCGGCTTATCGATATCGGTCGATGCTTCGAGAAGAATCAGTAGAGCATCGTTTTGTACGCGATGGTATTAAGAATGTACATGTTGAAGATTACTACATTCCACCAGGTGGATCAATTTACTTAGAAAGTACAGATATACATACCGTTAGTTGTTCAGCTAAATCAATCTGGATAATCGAAGAAGGTAATCGTGTAAGTGATGATTCTTTATTTCTGGGCATTCCTTTTAGCAAAGGTACAATGTATCGCTCATTAGTCGATTCTCCAAAAGAAGTAGATATGTGTATAGACTTTCTACGTAAATCATTGGAAAACGTAGTAGATTTAACATGAAACAGATATTGAAAATAATCGGTATGGTAATTGTAATTGTTGCTGTCTTATTATTTCTATCGTTATTTGTCTTTGATTTCTTCCTAACGATGTACAATGCAACTCGTTGGGAATGTAAGAAATATGAGACAGTTCAAACTGTTTGGTTTGATTATGATCAAAAACCTCCAACGGCAAAAGGTCAAAAACAAACAATATGTGTAGTCTGGGAAAGAGGGAAATAATGGCTAAACGTATACCTGAAAAATATATCAGTAGTGGTATGTTTATTAGTTTTATAATACTCATGGGTTTTATTGGTCATGGTATTTGGGAAGGTACTCAATGGAAGTGTGTTGAGGAAAAACCGATTACAAAAGTACGGGAAGATAAACTCAACCCATCAAAAAGCACGAAAGATGTAAGTAGTGTTTGCATTCATTTAGTTAAGGAATGATCATGTCAAAATTTAATGAAGTAAACCATGAAGTTATTGCAATGTTCAAAAAATTTGAACATGAGTTAAATGAACTAGGGGTTGATTATAATGCAACGCTTATTGTAAACAATGGTGATTATACACCTACGAGCTTCTATGCATCTAGCGATCCTTACGTTAAACACCAAATGCTTAGTATAACTACACATCCGAATGATTCTGTAACAATTACAGAATGTATTCATCGAACGCTAGATAACGTTCCAGTTGGTGCCTCATATAGCCCACGACTATGGACACATCAATGTACTGTACATGGATTTGAAAATTTAAAATATAATTTAAAAGCCACTGCACTAATTCATGGGTTTGACAATCTATGTAATGCTTTAAAGGATAATAGCAATGCCAACTAAGTATGTTAAAAATCATGCAGTTATTTTAACTGCAAATAAGCACATGCACACTGTGTTAGAAATCAAACCTGATGCACCTCATGTGTATTTCTGGAAACCTAAATTAGCGGTTCCTGGAATTATCGATTCTGCAGTTTGTTGTAATTGGTGGATTGAACCAGTGATCTACCAAAATATCAAATTTCGTTCAGCTGAACATGCAATGATGTGGTCTAAGGCTAATTTGTTTAATGATGAGTTAGCCATGAGTGCCGTATTAGAAACACAACACCCTTGGAGTGTTAAAGCAATTGGGCGTCAAGTGATGGGGTTCACTGATGAAGAATGGGATGACAATTCCTATAAGTTTGTCCGAGATATTTGTTATGCAAAATTCTCACAATCAAAACGACTAAAGAAATGGATATTATCACAACATCCGGATACGTTGTTTGTGGAAGCTTCCCCATTAGATCATATTTGGGGTGTTAAATTGGACGAGCACCACCAAGATGTAAAGAACTTCAAAACATGGCGAGGTTATAACTTATTAGGATATGCTTTAACCGAAGCAATGCGTAAAATTCGTGAGGAAGAAAATGCCCAAGGAAACGTTTGATTCAGTAGTCGAACGTAGGTATAGTCATTTCATGTGGACAGATAGCTTACATGGTAAGCATCTGTTCTGTGATATTGACCATCATTCGTTATGTACTCTTGCAAGTCATATTTTGAATAAGATATATTTAGATCCACAATATCTAAATGCAATAGAAAGTATACCGGATGGTCACGATATCAATGGCGTTATTTATACTCACGCTGTTCCTGGTAATACTATTGTAACTAACCCAACTAATGAATGGAAGGATGCCTATATAGGTATTCCTGGGTTTTATGTTGTCGGTATATATCAAGCTGGTAAACATATATTCCCAGAACCTATTCATTCCAGATTATTAAGTATGGCTGAACAACCACATGACTAACAAAGTGATCACAAGTATTCAATTGTTTTGGACCATTGCACCACCAGATCTTAAACAGTTTGTAAAGCATCAAGTTCACCAGAATGGATATGGTAATGATTTATCTGGTGAAATGTTAAGACATCACATCTGGGAATGTGAGAAGTGGATGGTGACAGTTGAATGTTGTCGCGATTTAGTTAAACATTACAATTCAACTAAAAGGCTAGGATAATGTTATTTAAAGAAATGACAATTGATTGTGAACCAGAAGATTTAAATGGTAGCACTGAAATGTTTGAGAAGATTCATTTCTCAATTAAAAATTCAAAACGGCTGGATTTGTGGGTTGGTGTGGAACATTTCCAATTTGCTGATCAGCAAATGCTTCACCCGCCGAAATTAACTTTATCGCCTGTGGAGATTCGTTTAAATTTAATGCAGTACCGTAAAGAGGTAACTACTAAAAATGATTTGATGGAAACACAACCGTATAAACGACTTGACAATATCCGTAAGGTCGAAGGTAAGAACAAGTTACATATGGCGGTGCTGGATTTAATTCGACAAACAGATAAACGAGTTATTATATTTGATCCTTTCGAATATGATGATCTTTCAGGTTTCCATAACAACAACTATTTGATGGCACAATTGCAAATAGTTGCCGGTAATAACATTGTAACCACTCAAATGGGGTTATTAGATATTCCATGGGATTATGATTACAACATTTATATTGTTAATAATCAATCCCAACTGATCTCAGTAGATTTACAGGATCAGTCACCGTTAAATATTTCACGCCAAGTACGTCGAGAGCATAATTTATTTAAGTTGTGGCGTTCAGGTGGCTTAGGTGATCAATTTCTCTAACAAAGGTAGATAGAAAGATGAATTCGATACATGAGTTTATTGCAAAGTTAATTGCGAATTACATTAAGTGGGATGAAAATGCACCGAACATGCCACAAAAGTTACATTACAGTAATCAAGACTTGAAAGCGCATTTTAATTGGTCTCGCATTACTCCGCAACGTATGTACGCTATCAGTTCAACATGTAAGGCTTACGGCATTCAACCTACAGTGACTGTCAATGGTATTAATTTAACATTGTACAAGAACTTGATGGTTGCTAATTACCGTGATTTTGCATATAAGGAATCTACCTAATGGCTATGGAACTTTATGTTCCAGCTAAAGGTGGACCTGGAACGTCTCATGGAATTGTTGGTGAGATAACAAAAACAACGATTAATAATGTAGTTGTTCGAATTGGTGATATCGTTGAATTTGTACATCAAGATAAGCGGGTGAGTGGATTAGTTGTAAAAGATCACTATTCCAAGAAACCAATTATTTGGGGTTGGGCGAGTGGCTCTGACGAGTTATTTTCAAAGCCGTGGAATTTGAAGTTAATTTCAAATGTTGAAAATATTCGAGTAGGGCAAATGGTTAGTCATCACATGTATGTTCGCGAGTATAGTAATGAATCCAGTTCTGTATAATCTGTTGGCAGGTTATGTTGAGTTTAAAGATGCACACGGGGTAGATAGGGAACAAGTATTAATCTACTCACCTCGAAAGTTTGCAGAGCTATTCAAATGGCAAAGAATCACTAATCCACGATTACGCGGATTAGCAAAGCAATGTAATATGTTAGGTATTGATTTCAAGCCATCTGAAAGTCTGAATGAGCCATTTGTGTTTCGTTTACACGATTTAAGATTGGTTAACAATTATCGAGAATTATCCAAGTTGGGAGATAGACATGACAATTGAATTTAATGAAATTCCAAAAGACCATCCTTCATACCGCCCTGCAAAACGCTTATTTCGTTTTCACTCTAATTTAACAGTGATGGAGTCTGTTGCTAATGCCATCGAAGTTACAGATCTACATTCTTTAAAAGTTATTGTTCGTGCACGCGGATTCTCATTTAAAGAATTAACAGTTAAACCATATGCTTACGATGATCGTATCGATTGGCTAACCTACATCGTTTGTGCGGATGGTCGCGCCATTGGTTATACAAATCATTCACTGGCATTACCTGAACTTAATCCAAATATTTATCAGGAATTAAAGATAGTTTCTATAGGTTCTATAGATCCAAGCATCTATAGTGATTTTCTAACTAGTGTAAAGGCTTACCAAAGTTCGAATCGTTTACCTTTACAGATGTCTTTTGGCGAACCACGACTAAGTAAAGATGGGTTAACAGTAAACTATAATTTGCTATTAACGGATCTTACACAAAGTAAATGGGTTTTGGTGGATGTTATCATGGATCACATTGACCATCCGACAATGATAGATGGTGAAGGTAATGTGGTTGGCGGTAGAATACATCAGTTAAATTACCATACTAGTAAAGCGGTATCAGATATGGCAAATAAAACCTTAAAAGATCTCTGGGGATATTAAAATGTCAACATTATTAATCACAAATAAAATTGTAACTAATAAGGGCACACTTACAGTAATCAAGCGAATTATCGATGACTGGGTATTAGCTTACGAACCATCATTAACAAATCCTGAAACAGTGATCATTGATGGTCATTTCTTGGGTTGGGATTATTCAATAGATAGTCCAAAGAAACGACAGTTGAAAGAATTTACAGGGAAATGTAAATTAAATCAAGAACAATTCGATATCTGGAAGAACTCTGGTTTTGAAGTTATGGTTTTACTGTTGATGTTAGTTGTCGATAAACCAGAAACAGATGACTATGAATCAATTGCTTGGGATTTCCATACTACAGCTACTGATTGGTTATTACGTACAATCATCCCCAACTGTTGTGCCTGTGGAAATCCTGATGATGCTTTAGCTTCAGTTGATCGAGTAATGTCAACTTTTGGTAATTATCCCGGTGGTGTTTCTGATATTTCCATTTATGATAATGGTGCAGACTTGGCAGTTGCTTATCAAATTGATGCGCGTAATAAATTTATTTCTCATGGTGGTAGTATTGGGAGTTCTTGGTTGGAAACCACCGGTGTCATTTGGTCATTAGCTGCCATGATGGAGATCGGTAGTAACCAACGAACAAAGTTGGAAACCTTACCAGAACCAATCAAAAAGATTAGTTATCATCTCTTACAATCAATCAACCACATCTTAACCTATATTGGTTTCATGAATTATTGTATCAATGAAATTGAAGCAGGTACGTCAACCTATGAAGAATTATGGGATGCGGAAGGTGGTCGCGAAGAAGTGGGATGTATGTGGTATATTTATAGTCTGAATAAATCACCGAAAGAATCCATTGAGGACATTCGTGACGACATTAAATGTCAATATGAAGAATTGATGGTGCAGTGCGGCACAAAGAACTGGGAAGATACCAAACTTGTTTTAAGTAAGGTAACTGACTTTAATCAGAAAGGTCTTCGTTTTCATTATGGGGAATAAAATGGAAGTTGTATATGGTGGAGGTTTTAATGATAAGACTTTGCGTGAGTTGATTATTCTTGAACGAAATGGTAAACTAATCGTGCGCCGCATTCGCCGCAAGATAACCGCAAATCAAAAGTTTAAAGATAAATATCCAGAGGCTAATATTCACGAATATACCCGTCATCGGAATATTCTATTAAATCAAATTGATTCTATAGATTGGTTGATTGCTAGTCCAAACGTATGTCCAATGCCAACACTGATTTATCATGGTAAACGTTATTATTATAATCGAGTATCTGGTCAATGGTGGGATTTACCAATGATTAAATATTGGAATAATCGTACGAGTGATTTATGGAAGTATGAAGATGATCGCGAGTTTAAAGTTGGGTTATGTGCCGATCCTTTACGTAATTATTTAATGCTATCATTAAATCAGAAAATAGTTGATTCCCCAATTCAACCATGTAACATTATTGTATTTAGAAATAATGAATTGATACATAATGAAACTTTTTCTTTCACTCAAGTAAATCTGGAATATCAGTTAGAAGGTGGTAATGATTCCATCAACATAATGCGAGAAATTGATAGTTTGGATAATCAATCCACTCACGATATTTATTGTATTCTTGTTAATGGTTATGCTTCATTCTACGATAATCGCAGCCCTGCAGGATTGTGTAGATCAATCCCTAAGTTCTTGTTATTCGGAATGGAAGAATATGAAACTAAGATTGGTGAACCCTATAAATTAAAAAATTTAATTTTTGGTCAATCGGAGCCATGGTTTGATAAAGTTATCCATCATTAATCGTGAAAACGATATACTGGATGAGCTAATACATTTAAATAAACAACAAGTCAAGTCTAGGGTTTATTACCCTGGATTTGGTTTATGGTTTAATAATGTATTTACACCCAGTTATTTGGATGGTGGTCGGGATGTTATAACTGTTAGAGATAAACGATATGGGACTCTATTAGGGTTTGCATTGTTAAAGATTGGTACTGAGAATAAGATCTGTAACCTAAGTCCTTTAGTGGATGGGGTAGGTATGACTCAGGCTATCCTAGATGCTTCTCTTTTGTACTATAGCAAAGATTTCACAATCGATGTACCGATTACACCAGAAACAGTTAAACTACATTCTAAACTCAATACGTTGGGTTTTGAAGCAATTGAACATGGTTTATCAAAAGATCATGTAAGACAGATAACCTACATCAAAGATAGAAATTTAAGTTGGATTTAAAATGTTCAGTAAGTTAAAATCATTAATGACTCTACCAGCAATGGGAAATACTGTTTTAGAAAGTCGACTTTTCACAAAATACAAAATCGACAATCAAGTAGCAGGTGAGTCATATTCGCAGTTACTTGCTTTAATTAAAGACGCGTTTATTCTTTCAGGTGGAAAAGAAATCTACGATGTAGATCCATCCGAATCAACTCGCATTGAAATGGGTGTGGGTATGTATGCTTTAACAATTAAAGATATTCCAATTATTGTTACTACGGATGTTCGGATTGTTAAAGAGAAACAAATCGAGAGCGCAATTATTCATGTGCCGATTTTATATCAACAACGCTTTGAAAATGAAGTGGATAATTTATTTCCATCCAATACTTCACCAGAACATTACCAACTCACCAATCACACAAATGATTGGATTTATGACAGACGAGTACGCAGCACTGCATTGATTGGTAAAATTGATCCAATGTTAGGTGTAACTGCACCGCTAGTCGATCCTGAAATTTATGAAAAGATTGATAAAGTGTTTGATCAATTTGTTAACCATAAACAAACATATATCGATAATCAACGTCATTATCGTGAAGTAATGATGATGTATGGTCCTCCAGGTACTGGTAAGACATCGCTTGCTCGGCACTTTATCAATCGATATAAAACACATTTGGTCGAATTTAATCCACGAGTTAAATACTCTCACTTGATTAAATTGCTAAATTCTTTAGAAGGACAACCAGTGGTCGTCTTGGTGGAAGAATTGGATAGCTATAAATTTCTTTGTCGCGCACCAGATGTGGAAATCACGGATCATGAAGGTAAAGTAACTAAACGCAGAGTAAATGGGGTAGGTGAAGATGAATACAACTCTATAAACTATACCAATTTTATCACATTGTTAGATGGTTTAGTTCCACTAAAGAATTGTATTTTTATATTCACAACAAATCATCCAGAACTATTACTTCAAAAGATTTATCGAATGGGTCGGGTAAATCATCACATTGAAGTAAACTATCCGCGTGAAGAAACGGTTCGGGATTTTCTGGATTTAACTGAAGTCGATGGTCGTTGGGTTTATTTAAAATCTTTAGAAGATAATCGCTTACCGTTAGATGCCATTTATCAAATACGTAATGCAAGTACGGTTAATGACATTAAAGAAATTATTGCAACTCGCGATCGAACTTTGAATTTAAAAGATCAAAAGTCTTACGAATAGGAATGTAAAATGAATTTGGAATTAATCTGGGTAAATCATTTAGGTACTGAACATAATTTAGGTACGGTAGGTGAACCATCCGGTAAATATGATGTTAATCGTGATCCAATCATGATTGGTGATATGGTATCATTCGAATATGATAATCGTCCACGCTCTGCCAGAGTAGCTAAGCATTGGTTAACGGGCAATCCGCAATTGTTAGGGTTAGAATCTTTATCCGATGAGATTTTTAATGAACAGAAATTAAGATTAGCTCCACGAGACAATCTAACTGATGGTACACAAGTATGGGTTGGTTATGGCGATATGCCTGATCGAATAGTTGTACGTAAACAGGTAGCAAAGAATTATCATCTTGATCCTGTGAAAAGTGAAAATCCATTTACATTGGTGACTCTTGCAATGTTAATGTTGAGTAATGTTGATCTTTTCAAACCTGCAATTCCAACGTATGAATTATTACTTACTTTATTTGGTAGTAATGAAAATATTCCTTGCAAATATAATGCTACGAATATTAATGTGCAAATGTATTCTCAACGCATTAAAGTTTGGTCACCAAAACCAGGTCACTACCTTTACATGTATTTTGAAGGCATTGCACCTGAACCATTAGCGTATATTCGAATTAATGAAAATATTTGTCATGGTCCAAATTCCTACATTAATCGAATTGAAAAGGCTTATTACTTCTGTAAACATTTGAATTGGAGAGTTGAAGACTTTATTAAGAAGATCTATACTCCTGAAGAATATAGTTTACGCGGTGAGGAATTAACTGTTGCGGCAATTGAACTGGCAACAACTCTAATACTCGATGTATCTAAGGAAGAAATATTAAACTAAAGATAATCCTATCTTTTGTATAAGGTTTAGTTGAGTGTAGCGGTGGGATTACATATCGTATTTACTAAGGGGAGTATCTTTAAATCAACTGCCGATGTCTTAGTGAATCCCGTTAATACAGTTGGGGTTATGGGTGCTGGGTTAGCTTTACAGTTCAAAACCAAGTACCCTAAGAACTTTAAACACTACAAGAAATACTGTAGCGGTATTAAAAGTTTTAAAGAATATCATCAATGCTTTTTCGAAGAAAAAGATAAGATTATATATAACCTACCAACAAAAGAGAACTATAGCCAGTTCTCTAGCCTGGGTAAGGTTCGACGCTCACTTTTAAAGTTTGTAGATTATCTAAACGCTACCAATGTTGAAAGTATAGCTATACCTCCTATTGGTGCCGGATTAGGCGGATTGGATGTAATGAATGTATTACATCTCATCCTCTACTACTTACGTCGAGTTGAACGCCCAATTAAGATTGAGTTGTATGGTTTTAAAATAAGGCCAACAATACAAGCGCTGATCGTCCAGCGTTACGATTTTGAATATCGTGAACAAGATAAGTATTGTGGAGTGGGTTCTCGCGAGACCGATGACATCGGAGAATCGAAGATTAAGTATCTTGCCTCGATATTAAATTGTAATGGATATACACTATCCACAGGCGATGCATCGAAAGGTGCTGATTTAATGTTCTGGACTTGTAATAAGTCACAGAAGTTCAGATTTGGACCATTTGGTAGGAAACCCAAATCTGATACTATCGTGGTACCCGATTCGAATCCTGTTCATGCAGTCGCTGCGACAATTGCTGCGTCAGTCCATCCCGCTTGGAGATTTCTCCCACCTTGGATGCATGAACTCCATACTCGAAATGTTTTTCAAGTTATGGGTAAGGAAATATCAGAACCGTGTGAATTTGTATTATGTTGGACACCTGATGGTGCAGAGCGAGAAGCAGATACAAGTAAACGTACTGGTGGGACTGGTACAGCAATTAAAGTTGCTGATAGATTCGGAGTGCCTGTTTTCAACTTAAAAAATGATGACGCCTTAGATAGATTAGGCGAATTCTTAGGTATAGACTTTGTTAAAGGATATGCCAAAAGACCGAGGTAACTCATGAAAGTAGTTCTAGAAACATTAATGATAGGTTTTGCAATTGCAGTTTTGTCGGTACTCTTATCGACATTTGTAATACCTACAAAAGCATGTGCCGCAGAAATACAGGTAGGGCAAGCTTCGTGGTATGGGGGATTTCACCATGGTCGTAAAATGGCTAATGGTAAACCATTTAACATGTATGCAAATACAGTAGCGCATCGCACGTTACCACTAGGTACCGTCGTACAAGTGACTAATCGAAATAATGGACGGTCTGTAACAGCAACCGTGACTGATCGAGGACCTTATGCTAAGCGACGTGTATTGGATGTGTCTCGGGGAATCGCAAACAAATTAGATATGATTAAGACAGGTACTGCTTCGGTGGAAATAACAGTTCTATCCAAACCTGAACGAAAGTCTCGAAACAAGTATGAGCGCTCTCCGGAAATCGCTCAATCAAAAATTAAACCTAATGTTGATAGTATAGAGAATTTACTTATCGACTTAAATCTTCAACCGTCACAACAACCTTTATTGGCAAGGAATCAAAAATGACTTACGCAACAGTCTTAGAAAACATGCAGAAGTGTGATCGTGCATTACGTGTATGTTTAGGTGGTGCTATCTATAAGAAACTAAAAAATCTGGAATCAAAAGCCATTGATTTGCAGAAAATGATTATGGACTTACGTACGTTTATTCAGGCTAACCCTGAATGCACCACAGTGAAGAAGTTAAAAGAAATCAATGTAGAGTTGAGCGAAGGTCCACTTGCTAAATATCTGAAAAACGATAATGACAATCTCTGGACTGCGCTACTTCCATTGCAAAAAGATTGTCAACAGGCATTTGGTCAAATTCGTAAATTGGTTTCCAGTAAGTCTGGCGGTCGCGATTTATATTCGCGCATGTTAAACGCCAAGTCTGACTTTACTCGCTTACACTTTAACATTGATGCGCCTTCATTAGAAGAAAAGTTAATGAACAATCAATTATACGTTTCTTCTATGCGCAGCTACGTCAATAAGATTGATGAAATCATGGCGGAAAGCATTTATCGTAATCAACAATACATCACCTACGCTGATTACGAACGCAACACACGTGAATTATACAGCTTGAATTTGATCGCTAACAATTACAGCGACGAAACAGCGAAGAATTTACCAGAGTGTGAAATTCTGAAACCTACAGTAATGTGGCAGTATGTTGGCGTTGGGTTAGAGCCAATCCAAATCCGTGTGGAAGAATTGAAAGAACAGAATGGTCGTTTCTATTCCGTTCCTGGTGTTTGTGAATTATTAGCAGCAATTCAACGACTTAAAGAAACAGAACCAGAAGATCTCAATGGTAAGTTCATTGAACAACCAAACGGTGACATGGTGGCAACTGAAACATTTGGTTATGAATACGATGAATCGGAGTCAGCGGGTCGTGGTAATGTTCCAAGTATTACAGTAACTGATGAATTTGGTAATCCTCCTCGCGGTGCAAATGCGAATATGGTTCATGTGGATGATGCTGGATTCTTACCGGGTGACAATATCCCTGAGATACTAAATGTTGCCGGGGTGAACGGTTATCCAGGGCTTAATCGCGGACACCTACGACGCGACCAAATGTTTGCCAGTCATTTAACTGACGAGCAGATGCGTGAAAAGTTATTGGAAAATTCACCTAAAGATGATAAAGACTTCTTAGGTGCGTGGACCGGTGGTGCGGATGCATTAGTATCTGAAAAAGCATATGCGAAAGGTCGTGAAACACCAGAAGTTGATCTTAGTCTAGGTGGTCCGATCGGATATGTTCCGGAATAATTAATTTAATAGATGGGGGCGTAACAACCCCCATTCGAGGTAAATTTTATGTTTGGTAAATATAACATCTTTCAATACGTTTATGGCGGTCTAGCTAAGTTTTTAAATGAACAAATCGCACCAGGATACAAAACAATGTACATGGTGTTATTGGCAGTTATTTACTTTCAAATCGTTCTGTATATTTTAGATGGTATAACACCACCTAAAATTTCTTTCAGTATTGTGGCATTTGGGAATTTATGGTTTATTCTCAAATATGATAAAATGTGGCTTGATAATAAATTTAGGAAGAAATGACATGTTAAAAAGTGAGGCACAATGAACGCAGCAGTTAAAGCGGTTAGAAAGAACCCAGTGTACGTGCCTAGCAACAAATTATTGGTAACACCATTACCATTATCCGTAATGCACGATCAATTTTTCAACGACATTGAACCAAAGCCTTTAAAACTAAAAGGTGCATTATTAGAGCGAACGGAAAAATATCTTCCGACCTTATTGTTAAAGCCCAATGAGGTTAATAACGCTATTCGCAATAATGCAGCCATGTCAATGATTGAAGCATTCAATCGTGTGCCGTTTGTTAAAGCTGACTATAACAAACATCGTATTTTTCATACAGCCATTAAGAAAGGAAGTATACTCGCCAATATCAGTAAATATTATTACGTTATTAAACATGTCAAAGGTATTATTTTAACTTATACTGCTGTGACTACAACAGAAGTATTAAGTGGGGAAGTGATCCATAGTCTGGGTCGTTGGGATATTGAAATTGATGATGGTTACCCAGAAGAAGCCGTTGAATTTTTCATGAAAGCAGTAAAGTCAGTTGTATGTAGTGATACCGAAAAAAGCGCTTATCATTTATTAACTGATCTAATATTCGCTTTAACACCATATCGAACATAACAGTTTATAGCCTACTACTCCCCTAGGGGAGTAGTAGGTATTTATGTCGTTTCTTTTTTTTTTAAATTACTACCACAGACCACCTGTGGAATATTGATAGTGTTGGCGACTACTTTCGGGATCATTTAGTAATGCGCACTTATACCAGACATCCTTTTGTTCGCGATACTTTTCTTCTGCGTCAGAGTAACTTTCAATAATGTCACGAACACGATTCAATTCACCACCAGAGGCAATGAATGCAGAATCTTGCTCTACAACAATTTGATTGTAAATGTAAGACTGTGTGGCATAGAGCACTAATAAATAGAACTCATCGTACCATGCACGAAGAATATGGTTGAACTGTGAATCATTCTCAATAATCACTCGTAGATGCATCGTAGCGGGCACAATAACGGCATCTTTAATCAAGATAGTGTTATCGCCCAATAAATACAAAAGTGCGTTAGAAACGTTCTGAATAGGCATTACAGAGTTCATGGTTTGTCGTGCTGCTGCAACGTTAGCACCCATTCCATTAAATGCCGCCATGTTATTAGAATACATTCCTGCAGTTGTAGTAGACATTGCACCATCACTTGCCATAACTGCACCAGAGGCAGCAGTAAGTTCTAGTGGGGAAATGATACTACGTCCAGCAGTAAGTTCTTTAGGAACGCGATAAACTGTTTCATAATAGTTCCAAACTAACTTCTCACACTTAGCCAAAGGAATTGTTACTTCCGTACCATGCAGTAAATTACAATCCACAATAATTCGCGGATTAATAATCTCCTCACGGATACGGTCATGCAAACTACTTAGGCTATGAAAGTTGTTAGCAAAACGACTCAAAAATGCAATATTCAAGATCGCTTTTGGGATACCGAACTTTGTTAAATAGTTCAGTGAATAAATAATAGGATTACTCATGACTAAGCCTCCTTAGGTCATATAATTTTAAAAAACCTATAGATATACATTATTAAAATGTGGAGGGTATAATAAAATAAATACCCTGTTTATAGTATAGAAGTTGGGAGGGGTTTTTATGTTGATATTAATTAATGATAACAATATATTCATTAATGGATTTGAACGTAATACATTCAACTATGGTGTAATCATGGGTATTATAGAACATATCCTAGTTAAGAATTACAGTATACCATCAATGCATGTAGGTGGTAGTTTAAATGGTGCTGTAGTGCAAGGGGTTCCATGTGGTCATTTGTTTAGTAATAATGGACTATTATCTTTAGTGCTTCATGCAGAGATCAATCATGTATTACCTTTGCTACAGCAAAATGCAGTAAATGCAAATGTCACATATGTGACAATATTCAATAACCGTATAGCACTTACCAATAACCCTAGTGGGAGTATTCATAATGGTTCCGGTGGTATTCAATCCCCAGCGCCTTGAAGCACTAAAATTATTTGCTGACATTACACCTTTAACAGATCCATATATATTGGATATTGTTACTGATGTAACAAAAACAATAGTAAATAATAACATTGATCCACAAAACACCAAGTTGTCTTTAGTAGATTATCTACAGAATACAACTATGTTTGCATCACGGATTGATGAACACTTAGTAGATCTTTGGCATAGCACAGGTAGACATGATTTCACAGCTAGAGATCTATCAGATATCCACATGCTGGTAATCAGCGCAAGTCGATTGTTGGCAATGGATATAATTCATGTAATGAATTTCGTATTGCAGTGTCGTTATAACATTCACAGTTTAGTAATCAAAGGTAACGTAGGCGAAGCATGGCTAATATAGGAATATTAAGACTGGCACGTCCAGCAATATTGGAACATCTCGCGCAGTTTTACGCAGAACATTTACAGGAACGAATCTCAATTGAAGAATTGGTTGGGATGATGGTATTTATTGAATACTTTGCAAGTGAGGAAGACAGAGATGTACTTCGCAGTACCTATTTTACTGATTTAGCAAATCGATTTGCTAGGCATGATCTAGGGCGTAAGGAATGGCAGGATGTTATGTTAGATGCTATCCACAATAATGCAAATATTGCGATTAAACCTTACATGTTAAATCGTGCTGAAGCAGTGTATGTCAAAGAAACCATTGCTGTTGACTTTGATCCTACAGCCCAACATAAGTTATTACATGTTGAGGACACATTCCAAGCCAATCATGGTGGATTGGGTAATGTAATGCGTTACCGTAAACACCACCAAAATATATTTTTACAAATCAGCGAATATATTGAGAAGCTATACATTGCAATTCAACAATATTATCGACATACGGGACATCATCAACAATTAACTATGTTATCGGGTAATTGTTACGGTGGTATTCCACGAATATCGAGTGCTACTTGTACACATATTGACATACAGGTGGCATTCGGCGAGGGTTATTAATGCGCAGTCTTGCACACCTACCTAAAAAATATGCAATATCGGCAGATGTATTTGCCGATTGCATTCGTGCAACATTAAACTATCAAATGTCACCAGAAAGAGTTGAGCAATTGACACCTATTCTGATGAATGATTTTAGTTACAGTTTGATTAGCGATGTTCCAGATTCATATCAGGTTGAATTGGAGGAGACAGCAGCCCAACTACATGCACTTGGGTTTCCTCCAGAACAATTTATTAAGGTTAAATCAGCCTTTTATAAATTCTACATGATTAAACACATACACGCTATTGATGCAATGGTTACATTATGGCGTGAGCATTGCGACGTTGAACTCTCTTGGGGTGTGAGTCACGATGTTAAAAACATTTACATCTATCTTAAACCTAAACCAAACTTTATTGACATTGATGCTTTGGTCGAAGAAGCAATTCTTAAACTCATTGATGAAGATAAGTTTATACCGTATAAATATCTTAGAGCTGTCGGACGACTATGAGAGTTATCTACGGACTTCGAGCAGTCAGCGCCATGCTGAATGCCGAGGTCAAACTAATATTGCCACCACCAAAACTAAACATGTCAATACTAGCTTCGGCTAGTATTGATTTCATGCTTACTAATTTGGTAACCACTCCTCACTTAGAGCCAAACTTGGACATAATTGCAAATCCAACTCTATTTGAATACAGTGACAAACTAGATAAGTACCTATTGGAGATAAAACTAATACATAGAGAAATACCATACTCATTAGAACAGTTAAGGATTATATTTACTGAGATATGCGGTATGATCTATTTAGATTTATATCAACAGTTAAAGAATATGGTGCGCAGTATGGGATGGAGTTATATATCCGTAAACTATACTGTAGAGTATTGCGACTTTGAAACATTAATAGTGGAATATCATGGAACCTATTACTGAACCACATGCAGCTGTCATAATGAATGCTCCTCTGTTTAGACCAGAGGATATGTTATTGGCAGAAGCATTTTTAGAGACTGAACAAATTATAAGTCTGTTATTTGAATATTGTAGAAGTCATGTAACAGGCTCATATTGTTTTTACGACGAAATGGCGTCACTAACAACAGAATATGAATGGCACATGGATATTGAACTTGCTATAGTAGATGCCATAAATCGAATGGGTTCAGTCCTATTCTACACTATAGCAATTAATCCAATATTGTGCATTCTATTGGTTGCAGATGTAGTTGATGTAACCCCCATGTTGAATGATAGTTGGCTGGTTCGGTATTATACTACCGATCTATTACAAGAGGCAACTACTTACAAAATAGGTACTTTAAATGCAAACGGCTTCGCCACCAACCCAACTAACATTAATTATCCGAACACCACACCTGGGAGTTGGGTATCAGGAATTCTTAGCTAGTTTAGGTCTAGCTGAAGATGAGATCATTTTTGAAATTGTCAATATCCTCACACCTGAGGGTACTGAGCAACAATACTACGAAAAGTTTGAAGAAGCAATTACCACATTGAATATCGATCCTGGTGGTGTTGATTATTTATCGATTTATCGTACCGCATCCGAACTATACATTTATGTACTAGATCAGATCCATCATAATCCAATGGTAAATTTAATCATGGGTGCGACGATTACTTCATTTATACGTCATGGTGATTCGATATACATGATATTAGATTATAGCGTGGACTACGACATGTATGAACGTTAAAGTCATTTACCACGGAATCGATACCTCGCTATTAGAGCAAATGGAGTTTTATGGATTAGACTGGGTTAATTTTTTAAAGATGTTGATAATCAGTTGTAATCAGAAATTATATTCAATTGATTTAGTTGAGTCATGGCTTAGACATCATGACTCGTTTTATTATCACCCAGAGTTAATCTCTATAATGCGTCAAATTGCCCAATATATCTCCTTTACTGTGAGACCATGGGCTGTTGCAAAACCAGTGCTTAGATGCGAATTGGTGAAGCTTGACGTTAATGAAATGGTAATCATCTATGAATGCTCTGAATAAAGTAATTCTAGAATCACCCTTAATAGTTCCCGACATTAATGAGATCTATCAACGAATCATTTTAGCATTACCAGATGTTGAGGAATTGTTACACCTTGCTTTATTGGAAGCACAATATCTTGGTACAAGTCAAGGTAAATCTCCAATTATTGCAGTAGGTGAGTTCTGTGAATATTTAAATCCTGATGTGTTGCAAGAATATGCAACACTAACAAATATGGATATTCGTACCGTTAGATCTTTGTTTGAAAATGACATTATTAACTTTGTAAATATAGTTAGTAAATTCTATCGTTGTCAATTAAAATTTAAAGGTATGTCTAAATATCTGTTAGACAATTCAAAGTACCTCATGTTAGAGCAACTTGTAGATGCTGCAAATAAACCACCATACATCGTAACAGTAGTAAAGGATCTAACCTATGTCCAATTATCAAGAAGTAATAATCCCGACAGATTATCATTTGAGAATGATATCTCAAACTTTCCATAATTTCCCACCAGAAATATTAATGAATGGTGTACAATATCCAATGCCGTATACATTGGATTCTATTGCATCATTAGCCGTCAAATCTGCTGCAACTGCTAAGATGGTCCCAATGGATGGTGGAGTGTTAGTGCGAATGCCATCCAATGAATTTGCAATTGAAATGAAGACCTATTTAGGTGCGTTTGATAATCACGTAACTGATGAGTTAATTCGCCATGTAGGTGAATTAATTCGTTTCTTAATTGTGCGCTTTACTTTAAATAATTGGTATATAGTTGATGGTGAATGCCCTTATCGTTTTACGGGCTTCACATCCGTATATTCTAATACCTATGATATAGTAGTTCGCTGTGGATAAATAAAATGAGACTAACCATCATTGTAGAAGGTAATGGTTTAGACTTAGACCCGATTCGTGACGTGATGGAGTTAGTGGCGTTTGAAAAAGAGCGCCACCTTTCAGAATGGATTGATTTTCCTGAAGAAATTCGTCCACCAAAATTAGCGATTGAGTTAGCAGACATCGAAATAGATTTAACGCAAACTATCCTTGAATCTGTTCGAGAATGTACTCGCAATAGTTTAAACCGAAACCCAATTGTAGCTTATCTCTATAATAAAATTCAAGCATTTAACATCCCAATGCAGAATGTTGTAGGGCTTTTAATTCACCCCAACCGTTTTGATATAATTCTCGAGATTGATCATGGCTATTGACTTTAATGATTTAGTAGGTAAGGTTGTTTCTTTTCAACTTTACCCATCCGCAATCGTGACTGATGACTTTACAAATGTAAAGATTGTCGCCACATCGACACATGAGGGTGTAAGTACAGCGATCTCTCCTGCGCGCTTACATACCACGGTTTATGCGACTTTACCTGAAGGTACCCCTAACGACTATCGAGCGTATAAGTATCTTTTGATTAAACGTCAAGACAACACGCTTACAGCGATCGGTATTCCATGGATAAAAGAGAATACTGTTGTAGTTGTTGGTAGTGTAGAACTGGTTGTTACTGTGCGTAATAAAACCATTGATGACGTTGATAAACTTCGACTTGTATTGATGGAAAATAATTTTACAGATATCGACATTAAAACCGAAGGTATCAATGCATAATCTATCCCACTCATCCCTTGCGGGTGAGTGGGAATATATGCTGTATTTTTATTTTTTATAATTATCCCTCTTTTATGTTTTCAGAGGAATTCACAATGTCTATTTTCACTAAACCGATTGATCAGTATCGTCGCGAATATGATACGATAAATGTCGCAATGGGCGATTTAGTTGAAACGTTAAAAGTATCTAAAGGTTTAACCCACGATGCTGCTGTAGAATACGTTGCAAAAGTTACTGGTCCAGATGGAGCTTTTCCTCCTAAGAATCCTGAATTAGTTTATTTACGTCGTAAACCAAATGGTGACCGCGTAGCCGAAACCGGAACGCTAAAAGAATACTTACAAGACAAAGTTAATAATAATTTAATCATTGCGCCAAACCTTACAATTTACGAGCGACCTGAGGTTCGTAAATCAATTTTAGCAGAATATATTCAGGTAAACTTACAATTCCGTAAAGCCGATAAGAAAGAAATGTTTGAAAATGACATGCGGGCTAAATCGGAAGAAACTCCTGTACATGAAAGACACTCCTACAAGAAAAAAGCAGCATATTTTAAAACACTACAAGAATCACGGAAGATCAAAAACAACTCGTTGTCGGGAATGCACGCCTCACCATCGACAATCGGATATAATAAATCATCACATTCATCATTAACTAGTTTATGTCGTTGTGCAACTAGCTATGCAAACTCATCTAATGAAAAATTCTTAGGTGGTTTACGTCACTATTATGCGCCTACTATTATTTATACAAACATATTGACTTCTAATCGCATGTGTAACATGGAAGAATTGGAAGCGGTACTTCAAAAGTATAATTTACATTATCCATCTACTGAAGAAGTAATGGAATGTATTGAATACTCTACTCAATTCTATTGGAAAAGTACCGAAGCTTTTGAGAAGTTATATAAGTTTGTAGATCGCTTAACACCAACACAAAAAGCAGCATTTGTTTATGTTGGTGATTTCTATCACTTTGATAAACACAATAGTTCATTTGTAGAAAACTATCTTGCAACACTAGGTAAGATGGACACTACACCAATGGAGAACCCAGAAGCAATCATTAGTAGTTTGGATGATAACTATACCGCCATTTCAACTTTGCTTTGCACTCCATTAATTAAAGGTATCTTGTTAAAAGATGCTAAGAAGCAGAAGCCAGAAGCTTATAATGCAGTTGCTGCAACTGCACGCAATATGCAGAAGACTGTTGAAGATTATGCTGATTTTATTCGTGCAATTATTGTACAACCATATCTTCCAACTTCGATTGCACAATTCCCTAACTCTAAGCGTAAATCAGTGCCGACGTCCGATACAGACTCAACAATCTTTACGTGTCAGTATTGGGTGGACAAGTATGGGGATGTTCGTTTCTCGGTTAAATCAATGTCAATCATGTACGTAATGGTATTTATGATTTCATCTATTACGCAAAATACATTAATGAAGTATTCTGCTAATTTAGGTGTAAGTCCTGAACATCTTAAAACGATTAACATGAAGAACGAATACATTTTCCCAGTATATGTTTTAACTGCATTGGCTAAACACTACTTTGCATATATTCTTGCAAAAGAGGGTAACGTTTATAATGAGTTGGATATTGAGCGTAAGGGTGTTAACTTACGATCTTCGAATTCTCCGAAATATGTGAATGAGCAAGCCGAAGAATATATGGCGGCAATCATGAATGTAGTTTTACAGAATAAGAAGTGGACATCTCATGAAGCATTAGGTTTTGTCGCAGGTATCGAGCAAGAGATCTACGATGATATTACCACAGGTGCAGCAACCTTATTGAATACGATTCAGGTAAAACCAGCAGAGTCATATTCGCAAGGGGAAGGAGCAGCGGCTTATCAAAGTTACTTATTCTGGAATAAATACTTTGGTGACAAATACGGTCCCGCACAAACTCCACCGTATCGTGCAATTAAAGTTGGTGTGAATTTAGCAAATAAAACTGCTGTGGCAAATTGGTTAGCTTCCATTGAAGATCCAACCATCCGTGCAGGATTAACTGAATGGGTTCAAACTAACAATAAATCCAATGTAACTATTTTCCGCTTACCTCGTGGTAACGTTGCTGAACATGGTATTCCTAAAGAAATCCTTTCTGTTGTGGATGTTCGCGGGATTATTAAAGAAGTAACTAAACCTCTGTACTTGGTATTAGAATCATTGGGATTGTATTTCATGAATAAGAAAGGTACCCGTATTGTACTGGACGAATTCCGTAACTATAAGAGAGCTGCCTAATGAAAAAGTTTCAAGTGTGGGTTGAAGGATTTCAGGCAACTGGCGAGTGGCGTAAAGCTCAACTCGTCGGTGAGATATGGGCTGATAGTTTTGATAATGCTGTTCAACAACTTTATAAGGAGCGATACCCCGATGAAGCTGAACGCAATCGCTGGTTTCGTAAGAGTGAATCTGGCTTTTGGGTAGAGTGGGGTTGTCGAATCTATGATAACGAAGCAGATGCTCGAAAATCGTTTGGTTAACCTATGTCTATCTTCATTGTTCATCAGAAGCGTTCTGCGCTGGTTTTACCGAACGTCCAATATGTTGGGCGTCCAACGGAGTTAGGTAATCCGTATAGCCATCTAAACAAAAAGACTTTGGCTGAATTCTACACGAGTACAGTTGAGGAAGCGGTAGCGTTATATGGGTTTCATTTCTACAATATTCTGATGACATTGCCATCAGCTCGTCAACAGTTTAAACATTTACTAGACCTCTATTGTCAACATGGGATTCTGTATCTGTCTTGCTGGTGTAAAGATGAACTAGACCCGCGACCGACAGATCATGCATGCCATTGCGACATATTGCGAGAAGCTATTCTTTTCACTGTGCCAACATTAAGATTCTTGAATATACTTCATTACAATCTTACAGACATAAGCCAACCACAGCAGCCCTAGGGCTGCTGTTGGTCTATTTGATTATATACCCATTTAATCCGTGTAATTAAACTTTCTGGTAAATACATTTCTAAAGATTTGTCATTAAATAACAATCGAATATCTTGTTCCAGTCCGATGCGATCGGAGCGATTCATTGAAACGTTATTTGTTTGTTGATCAATTAAAAGGAGGAACTCTAACACTTTTAATTTAGCCAGTACCAGTGCCCACTTAATTTGACGAGTAGGTGCTACATCTGGCATGGCAATAGATTGCCAATAGCTTCCATATGCGATAGAAGGAATGCTGTTTAAACGGGTAAGCCAATCCGACGGATTCTTATTCCAGCGATCCAGTAGTTGACGATTACCTTCATCGTATCGAGCGCTGTAATCTGTCAAATAAAAACTTTGCGAATTACGGGAAGTTTGATTTGGTTTATTTTTTACAGCATTTACTAATCTATTGAACAAGATATTGTCCATGTGTGATGGTAATACACCAGTCCACAAATAACGGGCAATGAAGTGAGTCGTTGGTAGATAATAGTTGCGATCTTTAACAAATCGTAAATTATTATACCAGTGCTGGTATTGTATAGCTAAAAGTGCGAGATCGATTGTGAATATGGCTAGACCTTTTTCTTGACAGTTATATTTACCATCAATTAGACCATAACTAAAATCACTGAAATCATGACTAATGACTCGCAGTGGTTTTAGATTGTTAAATGATTTAATAGATTTAGCAACATCAATAGGATACTCGACGCTAATGAATAGTTCTGCAATGTTTCTATTGTAGAGTTCACCCATAGAAGCGACTGAACCATTTGAAACAGGACTTACAATATTGTACGCCATGCATAAGCGAGCTGTGTTGTTACGCACGTAACGATAAAGAGTGTCTGGTGCTAAATGTACATATTGTTTCAGTTCAGTGAGAATCTTAAACAATCGAGAACTTACATCAGCCTGATAGATGTTATTGTTATAATACTCTACAACTTTATTAATCTCCATATTTGTTTGCTTATTCAAGTAATCAAACAATGGTAGACTGATAGGTGTGCGTAGCGTTTCGAACGGTGGGTTAAAAAGGTTAAACATCTTCTTGATTCCAGTTGGTGATGCTCTCACAAAATAGAGGAGTTTAATGATTGCGTAAAAAAATATTGCTAAGTGTATATATTATGTAAACTACTCAGCCGACAGGTTGAGGCATGGACCTATAATATCGCACATCTTGTTTTCGCTTATTTAAAAAGTGAGAATAAAGAAATTTTGACTATACATTATCATTTTGAATAGGGTGGATAATCCTAATTCAATGGTACCATTTAATAACGTAAAAACCAATTGGAGTAACAAATGACTGTACTCAACCCTACAGATCAAGGCCTAAACCCAGAACACCCACAAGCAGCTTCAATTGCTCAGTTGTTCAACACGTTTGGTTCTACAACCCAAACATCTTCTTCTGATTCAGAGGTTCAGAAGATTGCGGCTTTGATGCGTGAATACATTGAAGAAAACAAACTTGCAGATTTCATTGTGGTGCCAATCTCTAACCAACAGACAGGTAACTATGGGGCAGTTGCATTCTGTAATAAACGTGTGACAGAAACTGGTTCACGTATTTTCTGCCACATTGCAATGATTGAAAAATCAAAACAAACTGAACAGCAGTCAGCAGTTGTAAACTATGGTGCTTTACCTGTTGAAGTATTCGTATCTGTTGCAGATGCTTATACTCCAGCATACGTGCAAAAAGTAACAGCGGCATTACAACGCCATTTCGGTGATGCGGCGCAAATTGCAGCAGGTGGTTGGTCTGTTGTATATCGCGATACGCCAGTAACACTTGACGAATTCCGTCCTTTCATTGTTGAATCAATGATTGCAATTGAACATGCTGTAAGTTCAACTAAACGTGATCGTCCAGTTTTTAATCTTGGCATGTTAACTGGTCAAAACCCAGTAAAACTTCGCAACCATATCTTGTTGGACCAATACAAATTGTCTCCATCAGGTATTCCTGTTCGTTCTGATATTAAATCAGAATTGGTATTGAGCCAAGGTAGTGGTAACAAATCAGTAGTTGACGAAACTTCTGAATTACGTATCTGTGACGTATCTGCATATGTTGATTTGATTTACGTTCCACCACAACAAGGTTTCTTTGGCGGCATGGCGCAACCAATGATGATGGGTCAGGCTCCAGTGCCTTACTACATCCCACGTATCAACATCACTAACTTTGCAATGGATTTACCAAATTCAAGCGTAGAGTTCATGTTGCTTGGTATTGCTTCTATTGCATCATTAGCGAAAAACCGTTCTTACGGCATCGTGTGGCGTGATCAGTTCGGTGGTAGTGCAAACGTTAAACGCAACTTAGGTGCAGTTGGTCTTCAAGTACAAGGTTTATCAGCTGATGGTACTCCTGGTATTCTTGATGTATCAAGCGATGTTCGCGTGCTTTACCAATTAATGCAAACTGTGTTGGCGGAAAATCCAGTGTTCACTTTGGAATTAACTCAAGGTGGTCAATCAAACTGGGCAACTACAATTATTGCAAAAATTGCAACTGGCGATGTACGTAGCCAAGAGCTATTGATTCAAGCGTGTGATAACCTTACTCAAGGTAAATTCACTCCGATCTATCAACAGCTTTGCCAACAATCTGGCGGTGCTTTACAGCAAATCGTAACTGCATCTGACGAACCATCATTAATCGGTACTTACAAGCATGAAGGCGAAACTCGCGATATTCGTGAACTTGACTTACTTGCAGTATTGAACTTGATCGGTCAAAAAGATCCAGACATGGTTATGGGTTACTTGTCTACATTTGCATCTAACGAGCCAGTACAAGTTCGTTTGGATCGTCGTAGCCGTATCCTTAAATCAATCGCAAAAGATGTAAAAATCATGGCATACTCTCGTAAGTATGATTTCGGTGGTTTATTCATCCAAGCATTGACTGCTGCTATTGCTGCTAACGGTGTTGTTATCTCTAACGATAACTTCATGTCAAGCACTGATAACGTGTACAGCCAAACTATCAGCCAATGGCAAGGTAGCATGGTTAACTCTCAGGCTATCGCGGGTCTGTTCCAACAACAACCAATTGCAATGCAAGGTCAAGGTAACTGGACTGTTGGCGGCATCTACGGTGTTGGTGGAATGATGTAATTGTAAGTCAGTAAGAAACACTGGGGATTAGTCCCCAGTGCTTTTCTATTTATGCCCTTTATTTTTAGTAGAATTAGATTAAAAGAAGGTACTGATGAACTTAATTGATCCTGCTATGTCGTCAACGCCATTGATGGGTTTACTTGATCCAACTGCAACATATGCTCCACCAATCGAAGAATTCGGTGAAATTGCTTTACCGAATTATGAACGTGTAGTTGCACGTATGAGTCGTCCGCCATTAATTGCGAATGACATTGATTCATCGACGAAAGAAGGTGAAGAACAACTACAGTCTATTCTATTTACACGATTCCAAGGTGATATCATTTCGGCAATGCCGATGTGTGCATGTGGTAATTTGATGGGTGGTGTAAATCATGGTTTGGTTTGTGAAGTATGTCAAGTCGAATGTAAAAACCAATTAGAACGACCAATTGAAACGAATCTATGGATTCGTACATTGGAAGGTATTGAAAAGTTTATTGCGCCGGGTTTCTGGGTTATCTTATCGCCAGCGTTAACTGCACGTGGTTGGTGTTTACTTGATTGGCTAGTAACCAGCGACTATCCCGATCCATCGGCTGACAATCGATTTTATAGTGTTGTAGCAAACTTGGAAATGGAATCCAAAGATCGTAACTTAAACTTCTTCTATCATAACTTTGAAAAGATCATGTACACGATTGTATTACAGTTATTGTTGAAGAAGAAACCTCGCGATGTTCCAGGTTTAACAAATGATGACATTGCAAATCTTTATCGAGGTTTGCGTGACGAAACAATCACGGCTTATCATGTTCTGCTAGAAACACCATTGGGTGATAAACTCGCAGAAGAAAAAGAATTTGCCGCATTTGTTAAAAAGATGGTAGGTCAAAAGGAATGTGTATTTACTAAATACATTCCAATGCCATCATCAGCTGGGATGGTATTAGAGTCTAATAACTCAGGCACATGGTTTGACAAAGTAATGTTAATTGCAGTAGATGCAATGTACACGATTACAAGTGTTGATAAAACTATTCAGGACAAAACTTTAAAGTTTCGTAATGCAAAAGTTGTAGCTTGTATTAAAAAGATGGCGGAGTATTCCCAAGAATATATTCGGAAACGAATTATGGGTAAGAAAGGTCTATTTCGTGGTCATTTCTTCGGTGGTCGTCAGCCATTCTCGATGCGTTGTGTAATTGGACCAATTATCGGACCACATAAATCTGATGAGTTACATTTACCGTGGGCACCATCTGTCCAGATCTTCAAACTACACATCACTAACAAGTTATTACGACGAGGTAGTGATCCAGTGTATGGGCGTTGGACACCTAAATCTATTGCTCGCTTCATTGATTCATATACGAATCGATATCATCCGATTCTGGATGAGATCTTTGAAGAATTGATAGCAGAAGCTAGTCATGGCGGCATTAAATGTATCTTTAACCGACCACCTTCTTTAGAGAAGGGATCGATTCAATGTTTACGTGTAACTAAGATTAAGAAAGATCCTCGCATCAAAACGATTAGTATGCCTATTAACATTACGAACCCGTTTAATGCGGACTTTGATGGCGATGCAATGGCATTGTACTTGTTACTGGATAATCATCTGATTGCTCACTTTGAGCCGTTAGTCCCATCTCGTAATGTTCCATCAATGAACGCTCCTTACGAAATCTCAGGTGCAACTAAACAACAAGCTCCGCAAACATTAACCATGTACAACTGGTTATACGGTGGTAGTAGTGAATTTAACACTGTAGCAAATTAGCACAAATCTCTACACCTTTCGGGGTGTAGAGTTCTATGCCATCAGGATTAAGAAATGAGTACATTAAATGTAACTAAGGTGCAGTTTGATAATAATACATTTGGAGGATCGCCAGATGAACTTAAATATCAATTATGCCATATGGTTGATCAACTTGCCAATATACCAGGAGCTATGTTCTTTGGTAATATATTAGCCTATGACCCAAGTCAAGGTACAATGCAACATGCTAATATGTATCTTTTGGGAAATGCTCAGGTCGATTTACAATCAACAGTTATACAGACTACTGTCGCAACCTTTCCATCAGCTGCAGAAGCTAATCAACTGTATGGGATGATGTTAGATTGGTTTACTTGCGTTGATATTCAAGCAATTGATACCGGTATTTATTCAGTAGGTGCTTTCAACGATTATGTTGATCACGATATATTAACTTTAGTTGAGGAATAACTATGACACCTAAAATTTCAGTCGATCATTGTAATGTGGAAACAGATTCTAGCAAAGGCAGTGAAGCACATGCTCGTACAGCCATTAATGCAGAACTCGCACATTTAATAGAATTAGCTGCAGATCCATCCACAATACAAATGTCAATTGGTGCAGTAATTCAAAGTGTAGATAACCAACTACAGTATCGGAATGCAAATGGTGAATTCCGTGGAGACTATTCTGCATCAGATAACTTTCAAATGGGTTGGCGACATGCAGTATCTCCCACTGTTATAGAAACGTATCAGCGTCTTGCAGATCAATTAATCCCCGAATATATCCCAGATGGGCGTTATACTGAGTTAAATCTTGGTAATGCCAATATTAACTTTACATCCCGTGAAATAGCTGCTATCGATTGTATGTGCGACGATAGCACTGTTGACGATGAGGATTAACATGCGTTTATTAACGATGCTCGTGCTAACCCTAATGATGTTATTAGGTGTTACCGCGAACGCTGGCGAACCACGTGCTTTGAAAATTGGACTTTATACACCAACTGTAAAAGTAGATGACTTATTCAAAACTATGGTTGTTCCGTATGAACAATTAGAAGTTCCGTATAAGCAGAAAGCCGATTACTATAAAAGTTTATTCATTAAGAACGACTTTAACAATGGTGTCGGATTGCGAGTGCAGCGAATGGGAATGGAGCCAGGATCTACCTTAATTACTTTTAAACTTTATATTCAATATACAAATCGCTACGGTCAATGTGGTGTCGCTATAATGGATGTCAAGCGTGGTGGTAATTATAATTACTGGTCTGGTGGTTGTTGACGGTATATATTCCATTACTCCCCTTGGGGAGTAATGGAATAGTTATGTTAATGGAATTTATTTAAGTATTGTTCCAACATCCAATGGCCGCGATGTTCTTTTGGAATGTTAGTTTCATCTTTATTATTATCCACAATTAAATTTGGATATGGTAAATATGAACGTGAATCATTTTGTTTCTTGAAGTCGCATCCATCGCGCAAAATTCGAACCAGAATAATTTCTGCTTCTGGAAATTGTGCAGTTAGATAGACAAGTTCGTTTGGGAAACCGCTATCAGGGAATACAATAGTTTTATTTTGATAGTCTGGAATGTTTCGAATATTATCGCAGACCAGTTTGGCAACACCGTCTTCATCATGTTGCTTTTTAATCTCGTTTTCAGAGATGTCGATTAATTCTGCACGTGGAATTAAACCACCTATTAACGGATTTGGTTTATCCTTACCATGACCATCGCAGATTTCTTTTACGCGACTGATTGGTAAATTGTGACGTTCAGCAAAACGCTCGTAAAGTGGCTGTTTAAACATTACGTATTCTGCATTGTCTAAACGATCAACTAAACGATTGGCTAAGGTGTCTTTGCCAGAGAACGGAGCACCATTAAGTAGGATAATTTGCATGTCTATAACTCAATTGTAGGTATACCATTTGACTAGTTTTTATTTTAAAAAACTGTCAGCTATATATTATTAACGTGCAATAGAAGTGGTATTTAAGTTAGCTTAAATATTTAAGAAAGACTATTATTATCTAGTAGATAGTGAGAGTAAAGTTGTTATGATTACGGAAATTACCGGAGATACGAATACCTTCCGTGCATTAGCTTATGGTCGTCCAGATCTATTGACCATGGATTGGTGTCGCCAGCAGGAACAGCATCATTTAATGATGTTAGACCCTACGGTGCGCGCTAACTATGAATCAATGGCTGGGACAGTATTCGGTGCAATCGATTATGAAGGCATCGCGAGTATGTCACGAGCTTTACGCAATCAAGCGGAAGGGGTATGGTTGGTAAACGACATCATACCTTTAACAACGATTGGGCAAATGCAAAATCCGCCACCAGTAATGGTAGATTGGATTATGGCAAATCCAGATGTTCGAGAATTGTATCATCAACAGCGTCTGGCTGGTTATGATGATTACTATGTCGATAACGATCCTGGTTGTATTGGTGTAGATCATTATCACTTCCGTCGAGTGAAGAATGGTATTTTCGAGGAAAACTCATCTGGAGAAATGGTAGCAATAGAGTGGTTAGAAGATTTACGTAAACCAACAGATGATTTACTGTTAGCAGAACAGTTGATCATTCATGGTGTCTGGGATGAGATGTCTAAAGTCCTGGCTGAAAATAATGTAGATCCTACAAGTCGCTTTAACGCAAGTATGTAAGAAATCGGGTAGATTGTGTGTAAATATAATCTACCCACTTTTAAGAGTAATAGAAATGACAAATCCATATTACGCTTTAGATACTGTTGGTTTCGTTAAAGAACCTGCGGTTATCGCTGAGAGAATCCTAGCGGATTACCTCAGCACCAACTATTCCCAATCCATTATTTTTTTTGGTTCTTTGAGATCTTTACAACGTAGCGTTCAAGCTAATGCTGGAAATATGGATCTTACATCAGAAGCAATACAAGCCGATATTGAAACATTATTTTCTCGCTATTTAGATAACGTTACAGTTAATGTTACAAATGCACCAATTAAAAACAACTTTGGTAATGAAACTGATAAATACGAAATATTTATTGAAGCTTCTTTCTCCACTGGTAAAGGTATGGAGACATTAGCTACCACCATCAGACAAACAAATGAAGGGTTCACCCGAATTGCTTCATTGGTGAGTAATTAACAATGTCATATCCAGATAGCTTTGAACTTTCATACGGGAACGATACTTTAGTTTTCCAGTATGTCTGCGATCCAACCATTCCACCTGACGATTACAGTTACATTATTCATCGCGATGGTCGAGTGGATGCGAATGAACGTATTAATTCAGTTGGGTTAAATCGTGTTTCATTACAACGCACCATTTTAAGCCAAATCCCTTTTGACGAGTTAAATCCACCTTTGGTTATTTACGTGAAGATGGGTTCAGGAGATAAACATGAATGAGTTACCGCTAATGCCACCAGAGCAATTAACTGAACGTGAATCACGTATGTTAAATACTCTATTAACACCACCGCGTAAGCAAATGCCGTTAGCAATATTTGAAAAGGAATTTTTACCTTTTCTTTCATCTGTGCCAGTGCCACAAGAAGTCATTCAAGCGATGTTAGATCGAATGAAACGACAAACAGGTCAAGAGCATACGGTTAGTGATCTAACCGGCAACTTGCTAAACCAATGGATGGAATATCATCAAACTCCTGGTGCTCCTTACATGTACGTTGATGTAAAGGTCGGTGATGAAGTTGTTTACACTGTTCCACCTTTATTAGATAATCGTGAGGTAATGCACGAAGCCGTAGATGCTCGTATGTTAGCCAGCATCACCAACCAATCTTCTAATTTATCTTTAATCCATGCTAATTTAGCAGATCAGTATGTTAAAGATAATTTACTACCTTTAATTAATCCAGCGGAACCAAATCCTGAATTTTTAAAGATGTGGAATATTATCTACGACTACCACAACTTACCAAACATCAAAATGGAAAACGGACAATTTAAACCATCTGCAGAACCAGTAGCTACGCGTGAAAAACGCCAAGACGGTACTGTAGTTGAAACGAATGGTTCGATTTCTGAAATGGATGAATATGACTAACAAGACAGCTTTGGCAGAAGCAATATCTGCTGAGAACAAATTAAAGGAAGTAGCTGGTTTGCGATTAAATATCGCAAGCCTTTCCGATATTCATTTTAACCATCCGAATACACCAACTGAATTTATTATCCGCAACATTAATCGTTATGTGTTCCCAGATACTCCTGAAACACGTGCATTGGATATTATTTTCATTGGTGGTGATGTTACAGATAGTTTAATGGACTTTGCCTCTGACAACGCTGTAGCTTATCGTAAGTGGGTTTCTGAGTTTCTAAGATATTGTGCTAAACATGATATCATGGTGCGTATTATTGAAGGAACACCTTTACATGATTGGGGTCAATCAATCATCTTTGTAGAGGAAAATGAAAACCACGCAATCGGTTGTGATTTAAAATACTTCACAGATATTTCCATTGAACATATTGAACGTTATAACATTGATGTTCTTTATATCCCAGATGAAGCAAGGCCAAATACAAATATTACTTGGGATGTTGTTCAGCAACTATTAGCTGAACGTGGTTTGACTAAAGTTGATTTTGCAGTAATGCATGGCGCATTCGGATATCAACTTCCAAACATTGAAGATATTAAGGATAAGATTCATGATGAAGAAAAGTATTGTGAAATTGTTCGACATTATATTTTCATTGGACATGTTCACCAACACCGCCCTAATGGTAAGATTATTCCAAATGGTTCGACCGATCGTTTGAAACACGGGGAAGAAGATGTTAAAGGTCATGTTCGATTAAATAAAGGCGAAATAACGTTTATTCCAAATGTTGGAGCAATGCGTTACATTACTTTAGAAGTGCCTGGATTTGCCGCCGATGAAATCATGGATTTGGTAGAACAGCGTTTAAAAGGTAATGATGATCTTTTCCAAATTAGGCTGTTGGCAAATTCTGGTGATGTTGCTTTTGGTATCACAAAGCGTTTAGCATCAATGTATCCACATGGGCGGTTTGATGTAGCTAATATTGAAAAGGCTACTAAGAAACGTGAAAAGATTACCATGCGTGAAACCAAGGCATCTGCTTTACCTACCTTGACTAAGGCAAACTTATTAGAGGAATGGAAAAAGGAAATCTTATTATTAGCGCCAGATCGATATGATCAGTGCTCTAATTTGGCTGAGGTCGTAATTAATGCAATCAAATAATCCAAACATTGAAGATAGCTTAGAACATCAAGAAGTCTTCCATGGTAAATATGCTGTGTCGATAGGAACATCGCTGGCATTAGAAACTTTGTTTGGGATTAATGATTTAATCCCATCAACAAACCCATTACCTTTTACGCGTTATGGGTATGTGATCATTAATGTGCGAACTTTAATTCGTAACATTTATGGTGCTGTAGCAAAGGAACTTAAAACTGAATTTCCAGCCCCTAAGTACCTTGAAAAAACTCTAGAAGAATTATTGTCGATTCCCGCCATTCTAGAAAACCAATCAGGTGGTCGATTAGAACCATTATTTTATTTACCGTCTTATAGAAGTGTTGCTCGTGAATTCCCACATGCAATTCTTCGACAGTCTGGTAAGAAAGCGTATGGTCGACAACATCAGGAAGCAATTGAACAATTCTGTATCGCACAGTTAACTGCTAAAGCAATTGCAGGCGAGTTACCAATTCATTGTGCTGATATTCGATTACCTGAGGTAGATAAACCTGCAGTGATCTTAACACATCAACCAATCGACCTTTTGAGCTATTTAAAGAATCGTAACGTTGATTTAGTTGAAACTCATACCGGGGTAATTAAAGATCGCAATAAATGGTATACCAAATTATCCGGTAAAGGATTGGAAAGTATTCCATTTGCTAAGTGGTCTCTGCAATTCTTTGGTGACGGTAAAATCTTTGCAGGTTATCCACCTAAACAACGAGCTGCTATTTTAACTTTTGCAGAAGCAAATAAGTGGAATCAAACCACTACACCAGACTTAATTCGAATGCAATTAAGACGTCTCCCTGACGCCGAACTTGCCGAAGCAGTTAAGAAACTTTTGTAATTTATTACGCAGTTTACTCTTATATGTACTAAGGAGTTTATCTCATGTCACAGCAAAAAGTCAAGACGATCTTGGACGATCAAAAGTTCAAATTAACAGCAAAACCTATTGAATCTGGTGCCCGTCCACCAACATTACAATTAGGTACTTATTTCAATAACCCACAACTTACAGTATTTCCAAACCACGATAATGGTTCTGGTGTTTCTGTAATTGGCGCAGGGTTAGATATCAATACGTTCGGGATGGTTCTTAAAAGTCTTGAATATTTGATCACACTTCAAGGTGAAGATCAAATTGAAATCGAAAACAAACGTGACATTCCAAAGGAAAAGCGCACAGACCCTAAAGTTACTAAACAAGTTGTTAGTAAAATTCAAATGGGTAAAGAAGCAGATGGTAAAGTCTGGATTTCGGTTTTAGATAACCTTAAACCAAATGCACCAAAAATCCGTTTCTACTTTGGCATCAATTATTATCACACCATCCGTTCTAAATCAGGTTTAACACCTGGTCAGTTCAGTCAAATGCAAGCAGCGGCTTGGGTACAAAATGCACATACTTTCATGTCTGGTATTTTGTTGAACAACCCAAATGCTGAAATTGATCGTGCGGCTATTGCTGAAAAATTCGGCGGTAAAGGCGGCGGTTATGGCGGTAACAAAGGTGGTAATAGTTACGGTGGTAAGAAGTCTTACGGAGGCAACTCAAACTCTAATTCAGGTGGTGCTGCACCTGCTGATGATGGGTTTGGTGGTAGCTTTGACGATGACGGCGACGACTGGTAATTAGATCAAACTCTGGTGCTTCGGCACCAGGGCTTTTATGTCCTTACATCCACATTTAAGAACTAACCTTTTTTGGATATACATTATCATAATGCAAAGGTTACCTGGAGATAGATATGCAATTCACTTTGAATTCTTGGGATTCAGTGGTAATGATTAAATCAGAGGCTGGTGAAGATATTGCGTTCGATATTTCGAGCTATCGATCAACTCGAATAGAGAAGAAAGGTGGTGATATTTTCAAAACAATCAATGATTATATTCCACGACTGAAACCAACTTCAGTGGCTGCATTATTTGGTCTATATCTGGAAGCGAAGACAGTATTCATGCTGACTACGAACAATGTAGACTTGGACAGTAAATTGGAAAACATCTTCCGTAAGATGTTTAACATCATTGATATTGAACAATTAAAAAGTTTCGTCTCGATTTATTCAGGCATCATTGTTCCGCCAGAAATTAAGAACAATCATGCAGAAGTAGACGGGGAGTTTCTAAGGGAGAAAACTTATATTCGGGAAGAATATATTGATCTGCTTACGGTAACTGTTGCAGTTCGATTATGCTTACCAATTTGGGCAGAATACATGTCCAAGATTGATGCCACTGTAAGTAGTGACGGTAAAGAGTATGCGGCATATTCACTATTGCGTTCAAGCAAGTTACGTGAATTACCAGCGTACGATAAATTGTTAAAGTATGTTATTGCTTCTACAACTAACAGTGTAGAAACATCAGCATCAACTTTGAAAGGGGTAGGTCGTGATTCCATTCCAGAATGGTTGACGGCAATGGTGATTGTTAGAAAATTGCCAGTCATCGATTTATTGTCGATTGACAATCGTGCAAATATAATTAATGCTGTTTACAGTTATGTGGACAACCATTTAAAAAGATTATCTAAGAAGTTCATGGATGATGCACGTGAACGTCGTAGTGAGGGTGCCGGTGGTAGCGATGAAAATGAGCAATCATACATCGAAACGTACCGCGCAAAACAACAGATGTCCTATGGAGATCTAGAAACTAATATTGTTTATCTTGAGGGAGATTTACTAACCATTTGTCGAGACATCGATCCGTCATTCGATCCAGCAATCTTAGATGCTGTCCTCAAAGTCTCTGAGGGTCTTGAAAACTCAGCACTGGCTGTTCACAACCACGTGCTAATGCAATGGGTTATGGATACATCGCTCGATACATTAGAACCCGACACCATTAGTCGTGTTGTAACTGTGCGTGCAATGATTGTAACTCAAGCAATCTTACATCATTGGGGTCTACACAATCTTGCATTGTTAGTCACTGGAATTAAGTTACATCAGAGTGGTAACGCTACTGAGAATATCTTCTTTAATAAGTTAACCGCTGAACAAGTTGATCAGTTAGATAAGATATATCCGAACCAAATTCCCAATGGGAGACAACCAACGTCTAAGAACAAGAATGCAAACTTCGGTTATCTATCGGTAATCGACATGAGTAAACTACTGACGCGTCACAAATATGCAGTAAGAACTCCAGCTTTCTTGTCCAGTAAGGATGTGGCAGTTGATCGCTTTGGTCATCTATCACCTCCTCCAAGCATTTCACATGAATTAGTGAGTATGCTTGTAAACATTGATCAAATCACACCGGAGCCAGTGGTGCTATGAATAATTCACCTTTCAAAATCTTAAACGCTTACTTCATTGCAACTGGTACAACACCAGATATGTCAGCGCGCAACTTATCAACGCAAATGACCAAAGATGCAGTAACTCAGTTTCAATATGCAACTGATGGTGGTAAATTTTTGACAGCCGATAACATGGCTGGTGTAGCTGGTAATATTTTAATCAGCGATCCTACAGCGGAACGTTTAGTTACATTACCAAACGGAATGCAAACACCTCGTTTACGTTTTGTAATTCGCGTAGGGATTCCAGGTCAAGTAAATGGTGTAATGTACTATTACGAGGGCTACACTGATTATGATGGCTGGAATACGAATAGTAAGGATTTCGATCCAAACATGCGTCTCTACATCAACAGTGTACAGCAAGTGTCTATGGCTCATCGACATACAGCACAAGGGGTTGAACCTTTTGTACAAGTAACTGAATGTACGCATTTAATTCATCCAGCAAACTTGGGTACAAATCCAGCTATGTGGCAAACAACGTTTGATCCACTCCAAATGGGTGTAGTGAATCAACCATCTGCATTACGACCATATGACTTAATGAATACAATGGCAACTCATCAGCATGGTGTAATGGCAGGTGCTGTATCTCCTGGGATGATGCCAATTGTAGACAGTCGTCCAGCTATTGACATTTTAAAGATTGATCGTCGTAACACAGTTGCTTCGAACTATCTTGCTAAAGCAGTTGAAGGTTTATGTCATGGCTATGGGGAAGCTAAAGATAATGAAGCAACCTCTAATCCTGCGACTGCATTTGAAACTGCGGCAGCACATACTGCAGAGCTGAATCCATTTAGTGACCGATTCTTAAATCCGATGATTACAGAATTAGGCTTACAACAAAATGGTTTTGTGTCATGGGCGCAAATGTCAATGCTTCATCCTGAATTACACATGGATGGTGTTACAACTGTAAATAGTCGCGGTGCAGCGCAAGCACAAGATCAATTTGTGGCAAATGCTGCTGACTTTAATACAACTGTTGGCGATCGTCGTGCATCAACGGATTTCTATAATCGTGTTATGGCTTCATTGCCAGGATTGATGCTTACGTCGTTATTAGTGTTTGCACGTATCCATGTAACAAACATGACAGCTGATGGGTCAATCCAGGTTTACATCAGCGATCCAATTAGCTTTGTAGATATCCCTGCGGGTTATTTGATTGGTCGAATTCCGTTCTTACAAACCAAATTCAGATCATTGATTTTTAATGATATTGGATTGCCGTCACATGTTCCATTCGATGCTCACTTCACAATTGATGCGTTTGGTGAATCATTTGGTTCAATCTCTATCAACTGTGAACAAGCTGTACCATACACCGCAACCAGTTATGCGGATTCAACCTCTACACAATTGGTAGCTGCAGGTGGTAATGTTTTACCAACTATGGCTAACGATATTAACTTTTTAGTAACATCTGTCTGTTAATCTGGAGCAATAAATAATGGCAATTCAAAAAGTTGACGTTGTTAACGAACTTTACATTCCACTACTGAACACTATTCAAATCTACGCTGATGCGAATGGGGAATTGTATCGTCTCGATAACGGCACCAACAAACCTTGCGAGTTATCAGGCAAACGTCTTATTCTACCAACGGTAGAAAATCTTCAACGCTCAAATGACAATGAGCATATTTTCTTTCATCCATTATCAGAAAACATTGCTCGCGGTGATTCTGCTGTTTATAAATGGTTGAAAGTAGCCGTGACATTGCGCATTAACTGCGCAATTGCAGGGTTGGCAGATATCCTAATCCATGTTGCAGGCGATAAACAGCTGGAAGGCAAACTTAAATCTTCTCAACTAGATTTGGTTAAAGCCTTACCGAAAGTTAACGAGAAAATGATTGTTAACTTAGTGAGCAGTACAATTAACATGGATCTTGACAAGAACATGTTCTACACTGTTTACAATAAACGTAATGGTAAGATTGCAGCAAATTCGTATAACCGTGTAGCTGTGGCACGATTCCCTTTACTTGAACAATTGAATGATGTTGAAAAGTCACCATATTGGTCAGCTGTAAAAGGATTACGTAAAGCAGATGTGCAAGCTTATCAATCATTGTTCCAGTACATTATTCCAAACTGGAATATTGACAATCAGTACAGTGGTTTCTCTGATTCAATGGAAGCTCCAGGATTCCATGCGTTATGTACTGCATTTGTAGCAATCATGTCTCGTTTAAATGAGTTATGTAATTTGTTTGCTGATGTAGCCGATACGCGTAGCATTGCTTGTACTGACTTGCATGTAATTGATCAAGCGCTGGGTAACTTACAGCGCTATGCAAATGTAATTGCGCCACTACCTGGTAATACTGGTGATGTTGCAGAAAACAATCAAGCAGTTGATCAATTGCAGACACAACCATTAGGTGTACCACCAGCAAATCTAATGGCAGCTGCAGAATCTAAAGCAAATGCGATCAGTGGTAATGAGCCGATGGTTCAACAACCACCTCCGCAAGCGGGAGTTCAACAACCAATGCAAATGCAAAACCCGCAACCAAATCAGGGTTTCATTGGATTGCCACAACAACCAATGTATAATCCGTATGGTGTAAATCCTTATATGGTTCCACAACAACCGCAAGTGAACCCGTATATGGCTAATCAATTAGGTTATCAACCATACAACCAAGCGGCATTAGCTCAACAGCAACAGTTGGCACAACAGCAGCAACTGGCAGCACAACAACGATTAGCGTCTGATCCAATTGCATCTTGGAATATGGCAACTCAAACGCCACAATATCAAGTTAACCAATTTGGTCAGCCAGTGAATCAATTTGGGCAGCCGATCATGGTTCAGCAGCCAATGCAGGCTCAGTTTCTGGGGTATCCCCAACAACGCCCTGTATTCCCAGTCGTTGGTCAGCAACCCGTTCAACAACAAGTAGCTCAACCAATGGCAATGCAACAGCCAATGGGATATGGAATGCCGAAGTTTAATAAACTGTAACGGCATAAATACTGGGTGGTTAGGACCACCCAGTATTCTTTAATTATTTTTTTAACTTAGAGAAGCAACACTCGAAGTAGTATAAATAGTTAATAGTTCATCAATTTCAGTAAAGGACGGTTGAATTAAATGAACACGAGTTGAATCGTATTCGCCAGGACCATACATTCCATTACAACGCATCGTTGCCCAATGGTATTGTAATGGTACACCTAAAGCGATCAACAATCCATTCAAGTCACCATTATATTGGTGAGCCATACTGTCTGTAACAGTCAGTGCTTGAGCTTCTTCGCTCGTGGCTAAATTCAAGATATGGTGTTCCAACATCGAATGGAACTCACTCGTAAAGAAAGTCGAATTAATTCCATCGACTAAGCTGTCTGATAAACGGACGGTACCCATAATCTTTCCCATTGTTTTTGACTTACATATTATTCAAATGAGTAATGTCAAGTAAGGTGATATTAATGACTGGCGAACCAAAAGAGTACACGTTAAAACCAGAGTTCTTGCAAGTACAGAGTTTAAACTCATTTGCAGCTAACGTCTCTGCGTCACGTGCTGACATGTTTGCATCCGAAATAGGACAGGCTCCACCCCTAGCGAATGCGGAGGTTAAATTAATCCAAACGGGGATGGAACGAGAGTATGGTCGACATACTCACAAAGTCAAAATGCCATGTAACGGAATTGTAAAACAGGTAGTTCACCAATATCCGCCAACTGGTATGGTACATGCACAAGTACCAACTTCCATTATCTATCAAGATATGGATTATAGCGAAGGAGGTGCACGCACACCACGTTTTGGTGTAGCACATATTCCTTTATTTTCTTTGAATCACCACGTACTAGGGTTTGACTTTAAACGAGCAAATGCCACGAAAGGTTTGCGAGAGGGTATTGCCATTCGTGAAGGTACAGTTCTTGCACATAGTCCATCTGTGGATGAGAACGGTGATTATCGTTATGGTGTTAACGCAAATGTATTGCTGGGTAGTTTCCCAGAAGTGCGACAAGATGGAGTTGTGATCCGTCGAGGGTTTGCAGAAAAGACCAAGTTCAAAGGTTATGGTGAGATGACTATCTCATTTGGTGATGATGAAGTTCCATTGAACCTTTATGGTGATGATGAGAACTATAAGATTCACCCAGATGTAGGTGAACTGATTCGACCAGATGGTGTTCTATTTGCTTCTCGTAAATTGATCACTGGTTTGTATCCTATTCAAATGTCGCGCAAAGCACTTCGTACGCCTACTCGTACGGATAAACGCAAAATCGCCAAAGAAGAAGGTGCACGGGTAGTATCGGTTGAAGTTATTTATTCACCACGAGGTAAGCCTTCTACACCAAGTGGAATGGCTGATCAACCGCGTAAGTATCTAGAAGCACAGCGACGTTATTATCGTGAGTTACGTGCGACTTATGATAAATTGCGCCACGAGCATGGAAATGCCATTTCATTAGATCCAGCATTGCACAATTTATTGGTTCGTGCCGAAGCAATGTTACACGATACTGGTCGAGATCGACAACGAGTTGCATTTGTCGATGCTGGTCAACCTTTATCGGAATATACAATTAAGATCACTTACAGTTACGACTTATTTCCTTTCGATGGACATAAGACTGCTGACCAAAATGGTGGTAAAGGTGTATTTGTAACAGTCTGGGATGATGATAAAATGCCAGTTGATGCGGATGGTAATGTTGCCGATGTTATCATGGATGGTGGTGGTGTAGTCAACCGACTAATTACAGCACGCCCTTTCGAGATTGACATTAACGCATCATTTGCTCGTACACAAAAGCAAATTATTGCATCAATCAATGCAGATAGTTCTCGTGAGAATTATCAGCGTAACTTTGATTGGTTGTGTGGTGCATACGAGATTATCAGCCCTCGTTTTGCGGCAATGGCACGTACTCGTGATCCAGTCGCACACATCAATTCCGCAGTAATGCGTAGCCCTGAAGGTATTCATATTCAGATTCCTACGGATAACCCAGTACGTATTGATGAAGCAATCGAAAAATTGTTAGAGCTGTATCCAAAGTGTTATGGTAAACTACTTCTTACTTTAGACGATGGTCGAAAAGTATTAAGCGATCGACCAGGTACGATTGGTAAGCAGTACATGATTATCCTGGAGAAGACTGGTGATGAATATTCAGCAGTATCTAGTCCAGTATTGCAATCTCAAGGTGTTCCAGGTAAATTGACTAAGGGGGATAAACAATCTAGTCCTGGACGACCACAGGCTACACGTATTACCGGGGAAACCGAAGGTCGTATCTTAAACTCATTAGTGGGTCATGATACACTATTTGAATTATTGGATATTGCAAACTCACCTACTACTCACCGAGCAGTTTGTCGTGAATTACTGACACATCCTACACCGACCAACATTGATCGGATTGTGGATCGTGAAAAATATCCTCGCGGGAATAACCGTATTGTAGGTATTGGTAATGACGGATTATTTGCTGCGGGCTTTGCATTTGTGTATAGAAAGGTAGAAGATTGATGGCATTCCAATTCCAAGAAGGTGCAACGTATAATGTTCGGGACTTACTTCAAGTTCCGATCAAAGAAATGAAAGCATCGCCAGAAGCGGTGAAAATTAAACTGGTCTTTGATGACGGTGAAATTGAATCCACAAGTCGAGAATGTATACATGGTCGATATTGTTGGGAGTTATACACAATATATCCGTATCAGGTGGTGTCTCGTAAACATCATTTAAATGCATATCGTCGACGCTTAACTGGTGATGTCACCGATAAAATTCTTAATGACATTCAATGGGCTTGCGTCTTTGAATGTCAGAAACATGGTGTGTTCCCTTCATTGGAAGCATCGTGCGATAAGATCTATGATATTGTCGACATGCTAGATGCACACTATCACGACATTCGAGAATTTGCAGTATTTATTGACGGGATGGATTTTATTCGTCTTCGTCAACATCCTGAAATTAAGAAAGTCAATGATAATTTACGCGAAAAAGCTGTTGTAGTTCCGGCAGACATCGGCATTAGCTACTTAGCACTTAAACGCGTAATTGACCGCGATCCTAAACACCAGCATGACTCTTTGGTTATGGGCGGTCGTAGTGCATCTATTAAGGTGCCATCCTTAAACAAATGTATTTGCCCACAAGGGTTTATCACCGATGTAGATTCGGTAATGTTCCGTAAGCCTGTGCTTGACAGCTTCACTACGGGAATTACATCCATCCGTGATTTGATTATGGAATCGCGTACAGCAGCGATGTCAATCTTCTATCAAAAGCATGCAATGCAACAGTCGGAATATCTGACACGTATGTTGCAATTAGCAGCAGAATGTGTATACCGCGTACATAAAGGTGATTGTGGTAGTCGTAAATACATGGAAGTCCCTATCCGTGAAATGAACGATTTAGAGGACATGATTGGTATCTGGCACTTAGATCCAGAAACTGGAAATGAAGCTCCAATCACTAAGCGACACATTCATTTAATTGGTTCTATTGTTCGAGTGCGGTCGGTTCTGAACTGTCAGGTTAACGATCGTTACGGTGTATGTTCCAAATGCTATGGGCAGTTGGCGGACTCATTGTTCCCAACAGATAACATTGGTCACATTGGTGCAACGGTACTTCAACGTATCATTACACAGTCAATCTTGTCAAATAAACACTTAGTAGCATCGGCGGAAGGTGAATTGATTAAGATGTCTTCTGATGATCAGAACTTCTTGAAACCGCAGTTAGATGATGTTACAGAGTTCTACTTGAATCCTCGATTAAAGCGGAGACGAGTAACAATGTCTTTCTCAGCAGCAGATGCTGTGCGATTACAAGACTTAATGTTCTTGGAAGATTTAGACAGTGCTTCACCAATGCGTTTAACCCAGTTAGAAACATTAACATTCCGTATTTACGATGGCGAAACATTATTAGTAGAATATCCTGTTTTGGTATCTTCACCTTCTCAGAAATCATTCTTTACAATTCCGATGTTGCGCTATATTCGTGAACATGGTTGGGGTGTTGACCATAATGGACAGTATGAAGTTTCATTGGATAAATGGGACTATGATACAAACATTAGTGTTGTTGGTGTGCCGATGGTTCAGTATTCCACACCTGCCCACATGATGGCGATTAAAGAGATGCTCACCACATCTACTGAGATTGGTAAAGAGAATAAGTACAGTATTTCTAAGTTCCCTAATCCGACTGCTGCTTTACTGGCATTCCATGATTTGGTTAAGCTTCGTTTGAATGTGAATTTCACACACATGCAGACAATCGTATTGACTTATCTTTGTGCTGATCCAAGTAACTTTGATTACCGTATTCCGAAACTGAAAAGCACAGGACAGCTCATGCCGTATAATGACATCATGGTTACTCGTGATATTTCATTGGCAATGTCGTATCAAAAGCATTTCGACACATTTAAATCAATGCGTACTTATGTAATTGATCAACGACATCCGCATCCGCACTCCAATGCAATGCGGGGATGATGTCCGTGTGGGAAAGCTGAGAGATGTATAATGGAAGTAACGATCTATAGTCACAACTTTGCTGTGCGTGGCTACAATCGTTACGGCTATGAATTTCTTAAAAAGTTCGGCGTAGATAACTTTGGTGAAGTGGACTTTCGTGCCATTCGTATCAACAAGATGCCTTCGAGATTTCGTAAGAAACCCTTACCAACAATCAAGAAGACTTACGCAGCTTGTACCGCGGATGGTCGAGAGTTTCGCTTTCATCGAAATACGCTTGACCTTTTCAAGGAAGCCGTATCGAACGAACCCGGACTCTGTGATCAAGTAACCTACACTGAAGAACCAATGTATGCTCCTGAGCATGTTGGTTTAAAATTATTATCCCATTGGGTACCCAGAGATAATCAGGTTCCACTGATTAGCTACTTTAATGCACCAGGACTTACTAAAATCTTAAACCTACAAACAGGTGGGGGTAAGACATTTTGCTCATTGGCGAGTAGTGCTCATTATGGTGAGCGTTTAACTATTTGTATTGAATCTCGATTCTTTAACTTATGGGCAGAAGCTTTAGATCCAGATAGCGATAAGCAAGTTTTGGATTTAAAGAAAGAAGAAGTCTTGTGGATTCAAGGTTCTAAAGATTTAAAGGCTTTATTGCAATTAGCTCAGACAAACCAATTGGATGGTATCAAAGTTATTGTTGTAGCTTTACGTACAATGGCTAACTATATCGAAACGTACACGCGTTTTGGTGAAGACATGCTTTCAATTTATCCAGTGTTGCCGATTGACTTTTATAAGGTAACTAAAACTGGAACTGCGCTTAAAGATGAAGTACACTTATCGTTATATGCTAACTACATGGAAGAACTATTCTCTCATGTACCTCGTCGTTTTAGTTTATCTGCGACTTTAGAGGATGGTAGCTTTAAAGATAAGATCTTTGGAATTATGTTCCCTATGGATCAGCGTTTCGATGCTGGACCATTAAAACAATATATCGATGTTACTGCTTTAAAATATCGATTACGAGAACCTAGCCAAGCTAAATATTCGGTTCGTGGATCTTCTGACTATAATCATAATGCTTTCGAGCAATGGATTATGGCTGATCGCAATCGTTTAAATAACTACCTAAAATTAATCTTAGATTGGGTCGATCGTCGATTCGTTCAAAAAGTTTATTTTGAAGGTCAAAAGTGTGTGGTATTTGTCAGTAGTATTGAAATGGCAACAGAGGTATGGAAATATCTCAAAAAGAATATTCCGCACTGGGAGGTTAGTCGCTACGCCGCATCCGCAGGTGATGTTTATGATGAAGCTAAACAAGCAGATATCATGATCACCACTGAGAAGTCTTTCTCGACAGGGTTTGACTTACCGGGATTGGTTTGTGCATTGTTAACGGTAAGTATTAATAGCTTCAATACAAATGTACAAATCCTTGGTCGTTTACGAGAGTTACGTGATCATCCAGAGATTACTCCAATATTCGATTATCTAGTTTGCGAAAGCATTCAACGACATATCGATTATCACGAGGAAAAGAAACGCACAATCTTTAAAGATCGTGTAAAATCTCACAAAACAAAATATGTAAATATCGTGGTATAGGGGCTTCGGCCTCTATCCATTCTCTATGCCATCAGACAAGGTAGAAATAATGTTATCGCAATTTTCAGATTCACAAATATTTGGTTTAATAGCACTCGCTACTATAATCTTTTTATTAATACGTTTTATTATAAAGAAAATAAAACTATATCCTTTTAAACGAATTCAAAAGGCTGTTAAAGAATTAAATGATACGGCAGTAGATGGCAAACCAGATCCAGCTGTAGCGCGTAAAGCAATAACTTTAACGATTATGACAACGCGAATAGTCGCACCATCAATCAAGAAAAGTAATACTGAAAAATATAAAGAGTTGTTGGTCTGTACGGATAATCTTGTTGCTAGTTGGGTTAAGACTTATCCAGAATGGCAAAGTACCGAAGTTGAACAAATTATTCAGTTCTTAAAACAATGGCACTTTAAAATAGATATGTTTTCTGACAGTCTATTACATGGCAATATTGAAGAAGCTGAAGATTTAATTGCTGTATTGCCTACAACTCGTTTACAGGATATCTTGTATGACTTTATAGATAGTTTTAATAAGTAATATTTAGCACTACCCATTATGGGTAGTGCTATTATGTTCTTTATTTTTTTTTGATTTGACGGCATAAAAGCATTACTCCCCGAAGGGAGTAATGTTTACTTGAGAGCTGTTGAATGATGCATCAGAAGTTGTTCTTGTGTCACTGGACCATCTGGTAGCGGACCATTACCTTGTTCAAGTGCAGTCTTGTGAGCATTAGCAGCCACTGTCTCATTCCGAATATCGTTTAGAATGCTTTCCATTAAGTGTGGTGGTAATTCCATCCATTCGTTAAATGACATCCCTTGGACTTCTTTAATTTTCCAAGTTCGATATTCCCATGCCTTGCGACGATAAGCTTCACTTTCGGACAAACCTTCTTTTACCGTTTTAGAAATCAACTTTAACGGTTCGGTATGGTGTGTGAAACGTTTCACAGCTTTCTTTCCATCCTTATCAATGTAATAACACTGATCACCAATACCATAGAGTTGATCATAAAACGATCGACGGAAATAGGGGACTTCCCAACCCGATAATGGACCCTGTGCTTTTAACTTAACCAAGTAATTAGTTAATGTCTCAGCATAGTTAACATCACGTCCAAAAGAATATTTTGAAATATGACCATTAACAGGGTCTGGGTTGATTAGTCGTACTATCTCACCATCGGGATGTTCACTCGAAGGTCCTTTACCATAAAAAAATGGCGAAGCATATCTAGTGGAATTAAATCTGGGTGCTCCGAATGCTCAGCATTAACGTGATCTTTTTCACAGATTGGGCAAGCAAAGTTTGGAATTGCAATAATGGCAACGGTTGAATCTTCAATGAATTTTTGAATTTCACCCATTACATCCATAGTCATGTTTTCAGAATAGGTTGACATATCCGCTAAACAATCTGCAATGTCTTCAGCTTTATTTACTACATCAGTACCATAGTAAACAATTTCACGAACCCAGTGTGAGTATTCACGAATTACTGAACGTTCGATTGAGTCATTGATGTGACTTGCAATCAAGGTTGGGTCAGATTTATCGCCACGGAATAGTTCTTCAGTACGTGCAGTTAATTCACCCATCCAACTTAACCCAGATTCTAGGTAATAATTGATTGATGGGATTTCTAAGATAATGGAAGTATCTGCATTAACTTTTAATTCGCGAGTCAGTGGTGAGATGCTGTTGTTTTGATACAGCTCTAAATCATTTTCCGACATTTGATGACCGCTATTGTGTAAGCGTTCAATTTGTGCCGTAGAAAGTTTTGCTGTATTAACCCATAAACCTTTATCAACGTCAAATAATACACGTTCAATGTGTTTACAGATATTGATACCCGAACTACATGGTAGATCTAAAGGGTAGCCATCCGGGAACATTGTACAAACTTGTGCCCAATAAAGGATAGGTAAATCCGTACAACGAATCACATCGCCTAAATCAACATCGTCTGTATCTTTGCTGAAGTTCTGTACATTGGCGCTCTTGATAGAGCGTTTAATGAACTCCCAGACAATTTTAACTTGCGACGCTTGTGAGTTTTGAAAAATCAACCCGAGTGATTCGCGACCAGAATTAATTTTGTCCTGTAGCAATTGAGCATCTAAAGTAAGATAATCATTGGTACTGCGTGGAGCCATTTCAATATGGATGCCAGTGTGTGGTAATGGTTTACGATTACCTAAACCTAAACCTAAAGAACGCATATTGCGTTCACGTGCAAATGCACCTGTAATATTGCGTCGTTCTGAAGATGTTTTTAAATTAGGACGTCGACCATAGATTACATCACCATTGGCAGTTGGGATACCTTGTTCCCATTTAGCATTTGGATCGTCTAAAATGCGATCGAAGAATCCAACAACTGTTCCGTCCGGACCTTTGACATAACTTGCGCTTAATTGAGCAGATACACCTTCACGGAAAGCTTCAAGGAATAACATGTCATCTTGGTTTAACTTAGAACCATCACCAGTTTCCCATGCACCTGCAACTTCATCTATCTTACTCATGCGTTTTGGTAAGATTGTGATGGCATTGCCTTTACGTTCAATAACTTTATAAGGAGTTAAACGAAGATTAACGCTCATGTTAAGATGTACGTTATTTGGTGCGGTCATTTCTTCTTGTTCAGAAGGTTCCTCTGCTTTTGGTTGCTCTGGTTCATCTTTTGAAGATGTCACTGGAGTCGGTTCATTAGAAGTTTCGATTGCAGGTGTAGGGTTTGGTGAATCACCACCTAACTTATCATCAAACTCATTGACTTCAGCCACGGTTTCTTGATCGTACTCACCACTTGGTGTTGTTGGAGTTTGCGATTCATTGTTCATGCAATTGCTACCTCAGAATATTCTGGAAATGGATGGGCGATCTGATCCGTAGGAGATCGATACATATTTAAGTGATTAATAATATCGCGAGTTGATGCACCGATGGTGCGTAAGAAGCTTTCAGCCCATTCTACATATTCACCATGTATAAATGTAGCTTCCGCCAATACGTTGGCTAAATTTTCTTCAGTTGGATTTAATTTAGCTGTTTCAAACACTGAAAAAAGATTTTTAATGCGACCGCTTAAATTTGATGCGGTTGTGCGATAAGCATGATAATCAGCAATTAATTGTCGACCAATAGTAGCTAGATAATGCTGATCAAGTGCAGCGACGTTAGTCTTACCTTCCTGGGTTAAGAAATTAATATCAAGGAAAGGGTTAACGAGACCAACCATACGGAGAGTATTGTTTAATTCGACTGTGCAATTAGCTAATTCTTGTAACTGCAATTCTGCATTGATTAAAGGGTTTGAGCCTGGTAAATTTTTCATACTGGCTTCAACACTTTGGATATATAGACGTAATTGGCGTTGTTGTTGCTGGTCCGATAAATTCGGCAATAAGTGGCGATTTGACATTTTGTATACCGTATTATTAAACTAGATATGTTCATATGAATCATTGATAACGTAATTAATTATAGGTGCTATATGTATCCCAATCATGGTACTGATGTAATCGAACCTGTTGAGTTGTTCCTTTCTCGCACAATTGATGCAGATCGTCTGACAATGTATCAGGATGCAATTGACCTTGCAAAACTGCAAGAAAAATATAGTGTAATGGATACAATTAATAGTATCATTCCAAATAGCGATGATGAATCTCCTGCCGACATTGAGATGTTAATTTATAATAGCTTGACTCGACAGTTCCGTGATTTGCTAGGCGAATATGATGTTATTGTATCTGGTGGTAGTTTACCTTTTCTAACTAAATTATTGCGAGCAGTCAATCTAATCGATCAATGGGATCAATCTCAAGCTTTTATTGACATCGCGAGCAATGATGATTATCTACCCAAATATCGCTTATACCAGCTCATTATAGCTATTGATAAGTTTGATGAAGAAGAATATAGCGGTATTGTACAAATGGTCTCTATGAGCTTATTAGAGCGTATTGTTGAGGTCCATCAACAAAAGGTTTTAGAAGCTGATGATACAGTTTCTGCCGAATCAATTGATCTTTCTACTTTACGTAAAGTAGGTCGAAATAATACTGATTTATTATTGAACCGAATGTTGGCAGATAACAAAGTTAAAAATATTCTACCAATTCCGATCATTAATAGTTTATTTGTAGAATACTACGATCAAGGTTCAATGGAACCTGCACAATTAGCAAAAGAACTGATTGCAGTGTATTTAGTTTCTGGGCAAACTGGCCCTGAATTATTGAAAACCATTTCAGATAACTTACCGACACTTGTTTCGGACGACTTACTAATTTCTAAGACAAATATTTTATTAGGTCGTGTATATCAGGAGATGACAGCGTGAATAAGCGTGACTATTACTTAACCTGCATACGCAATAAGTTGTATGAAAAGCGAGACTGGGTTATCTCTGCGTTTTCAGTGGTGCGTAAGCGACCATATATCGCGGACGTCAAATATGCCTATCAATTAATCTATGATCCACGCGATCCAGATCGGATATGGACTGCTGTTCCAACCGATAATGGTTATGAAGCCGTCATGATTACCGATATGTCAATGGATAGACCACCGTATATCGCTAACGAACCTTTAATTGTTCAAGCAGGCGAATGTCCAATGATTACAGAAGTCCAAGATACTACGTACGGTATTATCCTTGGAAATATGTATTTACTATACTACCCATTTGGCACCAAGTTTAAATTTGTCAATGGTGAAATTCCAGAAAGTATTAGTGATCGGATTGCTGACCTGTTAACTGATAATGTTAAACCTGGCGAAATAGAAAAACATGATCGGATTTACGTTCGCGAGTTAATTCGTTTTGGCGATGGATGTGACATGTTAGCTGCTTTCGATAAACTGTTTACATTCTCAGGATCAAATAAACTCCTAACAGTAGATCCAAAAGTAATTGCACTTCGTGACGAGTTAGTCGCTAAGTATAAAGATCAACTACATGATCCGCGTATTCAAGCTTATATTGAAGATCAGGTAGTTAAAGCTGATAAGGAATCCTTTAAAGGCGATCCAGCAGAAAAGTTTTTGGTATCTGGTAAATCTTTCAACCCTACTCGTAAAAAGCAATTAATTATGATTGGTGGTTCTGCAGGGTTTGGTGGTGCGGATGGAGGTACTTCATCATTTATTGCATCCTCGCTCCGTGATGGCTGGAAAATTGCCGATATTCCAATTCATGCAAATGAAGCACGTGCTGGTTCTTTCTTCCGTGGTAAAGAAACTGCTGCGGGTGGTACTGACGTAATCGTTGCAACCCGTATGGGTATGAATACACGTATTTCAGAAGACTACTGTGGTTCTGAACGTGGTATTGAAACTTTAATCGATAAAGCTAACTTTAATAAATACCTAGGATTATCCGTAGTTAGCGGTACAAGTCCTGTTTTATTAACTCGCGAGAACATTGAAAGTTATCAAGGTAAGAAGGTTATGTTACATAGCCCTTCTTATTGTAAGACTAAAGGTGATGCTTACTGTGCAACATGCGTTGGTGTAACATGGTCTCGATTGAAGGATGGTATGAACAACGTATTATCTAATATTGGTGACGTATTCATGTATGACCGTATGAAACGAATGCACGGTAAAGCATTGAAGACTGCTACATTCGTATTAGTCAATCACATTCTATAAACCTGGAGACGGCAATGGAAAAGAACGTAGAACAAATCGGACGTGGTGTTCGTATTACACGTAACGTGGAAATTGTAACCATGTCGTTAGATGAATATCTAATGGCTCGTTATAAAAAGAAACGTGAAGATCTTAGTGCGCGTGCTAAGATGATGTTGAAACGTGTAGAAGACTATATTGAAGCCTTAGGTGGGCGTGTGCCTCAATCAGTTAAAAAGATTACTGAGTTACAAGCACAATTTGTTCAAACAGCAATGGGTATTTTAGGTAGTGAGAGTAATGATGCATTACTTTGCTGGGATGCATTGTTGTTCTTAGCAAATAAAAATGCGACTAATTTGTTTAATACAAAACAAGCATGTCAACATTACCACACATTGCCCGATGATAAACAACATCAGTTCTTAAACTTAATGACATTAGTTGTTGAAACTGCAAACATTCGTAATCGTGCATTATTTTTAAAGAATAGTGTAATTACTAATTATACAGCAGTATTGACTGATGATAAACAACGTGCCAACTTAGCGGCATATTACGCAGCAAATATTTAAAGCAAATACCCACTACACCACCAAGGTGTAGTGGGCTTATGCTATGTTATTATTTTTTCGGATATAGACATGTCACGTTACGTGCAACGCCAGGATGAATTTACTACATCCATGGAATCTTTGATTCCAACAGACCTACCTGTATTATTTAAAAATGAATTTACAGGAGAGTATGATGTATCTATGGAAGGTTTAACTGAAGCATTAGCTTCTTTTAAGAAATGGCTAATTGAATTAGGGCAAAAGATTAAAAAATTATTTACTGTAGATTCCGTTAAAGCAGCATCTACAAATCTTGCAGTTTCTAATTTAGAAAAGAAAGCCGAAAACCAACAATCAGAACAAGGTACAAAGATTATTCGCGTACCATTTAAAACAATCATTCGTGCAAATTATGAGAAGATTACTTTAAGTAAGTATTCTCAATATATTTTAGCTTCTCAGAATGAAATATTAACAATCATGAAGTCTTTAGCAAATAACCATAATACGGTTTTTCATGCATTGCGAAATAAAACAACAGATGTAAATTTACCCGATGTTAAAACAGATGCATTAAACAAGTATATGGACATCACCAGCAATGGGTCAACTATTTCAGTAAACATGGCTGCATCCGAAATATCTTTATCTGTTGCGCCATCGGAAATAAAACTATTTAGCGAGTTAGTTAAAAAGGTTACTGAAAATAATAACAATAATCTTAGCACTATTTTAAAACGAGTGGCAAGTGAAAACCAAGCAATCGTTGCAATGGATGGTGTAGATCCGACCTTGGTAAAGTTAGCAGGATCTATACAAGTACAGCTTATTAAACTTGCCAATATTAGCAAGTTGGTATTTGTTACTGAAATCAATCGCGCCATAACAGAAGTTGGAAAAGCAACATAACAACACAATTAGCCTATTGCTCCCTAGGGAGCAATAGGCTATAAACTTATATAGTTGGATTGTGTAAGTTTGGTCAATGAAACAAATTATGCAGCTTTATCTACCTCAGCTTGATGATCTTTTTCATACTGCTCGATCAATTGTGCTGGAGATGGTAGTCCGAAATATTTGATTCCGATCTCTAGGGCTGCTGTATTGCCGGATGTCAACAACAATCCAAGTTCTCGGCGTTGTGCTTCTGACATGTCGCGAATCAAACCAGTTTCGAACAATGTAGTTTCTTTACTAATATTCAATACTAGCTGAGCATTTGGATATGTAGATTCCAAATCCAAATCGGCAAGAGAATGGTAAATCATTGATTTGATTTCTGGAAGATCTTCGAATAGATTCATTCCATTATCAATCATGTATGCCGGCAATGTGATAATCCAACTACCCATACCTAGAACGATGTTGTTCAATGGATCTTTAGAAATATCATCTGGAGTTGTTGCAATAACTTTACCACGTTCTAAAACGAAGAAGTGTAAATCGTCAACAATACGACGTGGGTTTTTGTTATAGTTTGTGTAATCGGAAATACCTGCCAAGGTATTAAATGCAGAAGCAATGTCACCTGTTTTACCATCTAGATCCAATAGTGCTGTATCATCACGTAAGTTATAGACAGTATATTCAACAGGGTATTTGTCCTGCATTTCATAATGCCATAAATCACCATCTTCTTCGAGATGTTTTAATGCTTCTAGTTTTAACTTAGAACCACATCCTTGCTTATTAAGAATGTAATCCAGAGCATAACTAATTTCATTACCTGCCGCTGTACGAATACGTTTATATAAACACATTGAATCGACAAAGTAGAAAGAAGCAGGACATGTACAAACGTGCCAGCGTTCTGCCGGGTGTAATGAAGTAACAACACCAGCCTGATTCTTACGTGTTGCGGAACCTTCTTGATATTTGAAGAATTTAAAATCATCAGGTACTGATGGGTCTGAAAATACGTATGCAGGATCATAACCATCACGTGTTAAAGCATCTACCATTTTTGGTATATCGAAGTTCATGTTCCAGATACTTACGAAGTCAGGACGCCATTTATGCAACATCATGATTGTTCGATAAGTTGCTTCGCCTGGAGTTTCTACAATCTCGATTTCCCATTCTAATTTTTTAGCACGAATTTCATCACCCATTAAATCCATGGCTGATTTCTTACACTTCTCAATAAAGTGCGGGTCACCTTTTGTAAATGATCGAACTACTGCAGTATATGCTTTATTTTGAAAACATACATTAGCCATGATGATACGACCATCAATCATCGATGTTTCTGTATCTAGAGAAGCTACGCGTGATTCAGGCGATTTTGCATTAGGCCAGGTCTTTTGATACCAGTTCTTAATTAAAGCTGTAGGTAGAATGTCAGCCCCGTATAAATACGGTGAATTTGCCATGGTTCGTAAGGGTAACTCCATTGTACCCATTACTTTAGAAATTGTTTTAGTTAACTCAACACGAGTAGATGTGAAACGTTGAAGACGACTAATATCTTCCCATTCTTTTTTATCGTTATGGTTTCGAAACCCTTCTTTAGTTACGTAAAAAGGCCATTTCTTATCTTTGATCAATCGAATGTTTGGTTCGATACGACCATCATGAAAATGTACATTTTCTTTAACAATCAACATATCTGATTTAATTAACTTATTTGCTGAATATGTCGAGAACACACATTCAACACCTTTAATTTCGGACAATGGAACTGAACGTCCATTAACGGACATTACCTTACCAGTACCTGAATTACTCATTTCTATTCTCACTTACCAATCCATATTTATAATAGCATTTACTAAAAAATAAAAGACATGCCAAATACCCAATCTATCGTATGTATAAAGTATTTAATTCTCATCGGGTGTAGTATGAAAATCGGCGTACCATCACTAGAGTTCATGAAACTCCAAGAGGATACTTTCTTTGATAAATTAAAAGCTGTGGTTGCTGTAATTCGTGCTGATCCAAAATTCACTACGAAAACAGTATTTGAATCAGGCTTAGAGAAAGTAATCTTCGATCGTTTAAAAATGTCAATTGAAGTTGTTATTATTGACCGCCCAACTATTAATGCCGCTATTGAATTACCGGCAATGGATCGTAACCATATTTTCTTTCGAGCTTTAACTACTGCATTTCCAAACGATATTGGTAAAACTATTAGTTATTTTCAAGATGATAAAATGCGTATTGGTTCTGTGAATATTAAAGATGTTACTTTAGGTGGTATCTTTCAACGCATACCACTTCGCATGTTCTTGAATCGCGGGTTATTCAATCCTAAAATTACTGATGGTGAAATTGCCGCAACTATTCTTCATGAATTAGGTCATGGTTTTACTTTCTTCTATTATCTTTTACATAGTGCTCTTGCAAACTTCATTAGTTGTCGCACAGCTACTGATGTAATGGGTGCATCTAGTGATGCTGAACGTGTTGTTATCATTGAACGTGGCGCACGCTGCTTGGGGTTAGATGGTGTATCTGTACAAGAGTTACTTAGTCAGACACCAGAACAAATCTCTGCAAGCATGCAAGCCTTGTACATTAATAGTACATTATCTTTATTGCGTTCTGAAACTGGCTTTGGAATGTACGAATTGCGGGCAGTTGAACAATTGGCAGATTGGTTTGCTGCTAAGTTTGGCGCAGGGTTAGAATCAGCAACATTGCAAGAAAAACTGATGAAAGAAGGACGTCGATTGCAATTAGAAAATACTGCTCGATCTCGTGCGGGTTTTTTAACGGCAATAATGTACGGTGTTTACATCATTCAGTTCTCGATCCCTTTTCCAAAATTCATCAGTGAAATTACATATGACGACACAATCTCGAAATATGATAATGATGCTGATCGCATCAAATACATGCGACAAGCATTAATTGAAGAATTGCGTGACGCTAAATTACCAGACGAAGCACGTGAACGTTTAGTCAAAACAATTGACAGTATGAAAGTCGTTGAAACGCGTACTCGCGATGAAACAGATACTTTTAGTAAATCAGTTGCACAGTACCTTCGTGGTGTGCTAGTGCCAAATTATCGACGCAATGTAAAGAATGTCGAATTACAAAAAACTCTTGAAGAAGCTATGTATAATGATAGCTTTGTATTCCATGCCAAATTAAAAGGAGCTTTGAAATGAGCCTTCACACTGTCGTTAAAAACCTTTCACAAACTTTAAGTGCCGATGAAGGTGATACTGCAAAAGCTGAGATTATTTTAGCTTCTGCACTTGCAATTTGTTTACCAGTTCCAGCAGAATCAAATGGTGCAAATGGTCGTACATATTTCAATGCAAATCATTTAGATTATACTAAGCGTGTAATTAATGGTATCAATGAAGAATTCATGATCGACGTCACTAAAACTTTAAAATTAGTTACTGACATCTACACGTTCCGCTACAACACTGTACATGAAGCCAATTCAACATTGGAAGCTTTTAAAGCATTAATCGAACATGCTTATAAGGAAATTTCTCCAAATGAAACAACTTTCCCAGATATTAGTTCTTCTGAATTAAAATCTGTAGTGACTGCTTTGTGTGGTATCGACGAATAAAAGGAAGATCTGATGAAAGGTTTTAAAATACCAAACATCGGACGTCTCATCAGTTTGACAGCACAGATGGGCGCTCATAGCCCATCTCTCTATATGTCAAATATTTCAATGGAATCGGTTTCCGTAGCGAATAACATTAAACGTGAAGCGGGTTTCTCTATTGAGTTATTTGATGATGCAATCCGCGATGCTGTAAATGAATTCTACGAGTTCAGTGCAACATATCGTGAGAATAATGCTGATCGATTTGTTGAAGATGTGCGAACCTTGGACAATCTGTTAAGTAATTCTGGTCGCAAATACACAGATTCAATTCGCTGGACTGACGATGAGCAATATGTGACTGAATTACGTCGCCCTGTATCGTCCGCCTATCTCACCATATTTGGTGAACAAGATCAAAATCGACAAGTGACGCCAACTGATTTTTGGAAATGCTTAGATCTTGCAGAATTGCGCAATGATATTTATCGTTCCCCTAATTTTCAGAATGTATCAACTATCTTTACTCGCGAAAAGTCCTTTGATAAAGTAAACAAATTACTTTCATTGGTTACTGAACTTCGACTGAATTGTGTAGAGTTGTCAACAAACTACGAAGCAACAATTAGTGCTGTAATTGATCGACTGATTCATGGTGAATCTATTCCGATGACGGATACAATTGATTTTGAATCTACACAATCAATTGTATTGGGTCATGTTATTGATGCGAGTATTACAAAAACTATCAACAATAAATGGTACGGTCGTGAAATAGTCACAGCCATTGGTTCAATGTCTAGTGACACTCAGTTATTGCTTGATGATCCATTGCAGTTATGTTCACCTGAAAACTCAGATAATCCAAAAGCAGTAGACAATTTATTTCAGTATTCAAAAACTGAACACGCAGGTGAAAACATTCGGTTATTGCAACGTGAATTTTTGAGCATTGTAGAACAAATTGATTTGTCTTCTCGACGTTTATCTAAACTTGCCGAAGGTCTATCGGAGATACCAGACTATAATGGCGATGGTGGCTACAACTATACCTTGCGCGATATTACAGTTTTGATGCATGTTTATAGTGGTACACTTATTGAACTATTAAAATTTGTAGTTAAGATCGCAGTAATGTTGGAAAATTCTTTTAAAGAAGTATCAACTTTATCCGATAAAGTAAAGACTTTAAAATCTGCTATCGATAATTACGTTGCTAAGAGGCTAAAAGCATGAGCGTCGATTTAAATGATGACAGCGAAAATAAACCAATTGATTTATTTGCTGTAACACCTTCAACTGAAGGTTTTGCTTTCCCGGTGGAAGAATTTCATCCAAGTTTTAAAGAAGAACCAATTGATGAACCCGCTTCAAATATTCCAGTAGTAGAACAAAATGTTGAAGTGAACCCTAATGCTCCAGATGGTACAATCGTGGATGTAGTTGAAACTTCTAACATTCCTGAAAATGTAAACCTGGGACTAGAAAATGCCGATGGGATTACTGACACTCCACTAGATCCATTACCTGCATCACTAACGCCTGAAGATCGAGTTTCATTGGAACAAGATTTAAAAGATTTAGATACTCTAAATGCAGCATATAGTGCTTTGCGTTTTAATGGTGGCGTTGCTCGTGAGGATGTGGCGCGTATTGAATCAGAATATCCTGGGTTAATTACTTCAAAGAAACCTTTGAATGCATTTAGTTCAGTTGTATCTGTTTGTGGGTTTGATGTTTCATGTGAATCTATTGGCGATCGAGTGATTGAATTAATCGATCGCATTATTTCCGGCATTGGACGCATAATTGATCGACTGCTTAATGCTGATCGCATTAGCTTACCTACTTCTGTAGGTGGGTTAGGGGCATCCACAACACTTGAAAGTCGCTGGAAAGATATTGAAACACTTGCTGCACGATTAGATAGTATCAAGTCACCAAAAGACATTGCTGCACGTATACCGGGTAGTGATGCTGCAAGAAAATCAAGTACATTAAAACACTTTGTTCGACTATACTCGGTTGAACTTATTCGTTTGAAAGTAGTTGACATTCAAGCAGGGTATAATTTGGTTGGGAATGGTGTTGCTCATCAAGACTTGGTTGACATCGATCGTAATTTAGAACGAATTTTAAATGACGTCAATCGATCATTGGCAAGTGGTACAGTTATCTCTTTCCCAGAAGTATCTGTTGTTGAATTCCGTGAACGTTACAATAATCGTGTTAAAGGTATGGTGCCAAATATCGAGAAAGTTGTTTCAATTAAAACACCAGATTCAATCGTTGGTAAAATTCGTGGACATGTATCAACATTAAATGAAATTAAGCGTGATGTTGAAAAACAACGCACTACAATGATTGGTAATACGGGATTAACAAATACACTCAAGAGTGTTGTATCAGCAATTGTTGTTGCAGAAGCATATACAGTGCGAATGAATGTTTGTCTAGAAGCTTATCGCCGCTACAATAATGTTGTCGGTATGTCTTTGGATCAAACTAACAACCAATTGCAAAAATTCAAAATATAATTAATCATTCTAGATAGCCCCTAGGGGCTATCTAGAATATATGTTAACGAGTTACCGTATACGGCATGATAATTTCAGCATCAAGCACTTCAAAATCAACAGCTACATCATCTTGTACTTGTAATGTTAAGTTACTTAAAGGTACAAGCTTTTTACCAATGGTTGGCATTGAAGAAACATCATTCGATAGAGCTGCCTGATAACGATCATTTAAGAAACCAGTCATTCGAACATCCACCACATCATCTTTTACTAATGCTTTAATATACGAACATACATCACCAGCTGTTAAAATACCGTTATTAGTTCGTTGCAATGCTTTGAATGCTTGCAATAACATTCCTGCAGTACGTTTTGTTAAGTTATCACGTATTTCAGAGTTTTTATATTTCTCTTTACGCAACACATAACGAATACTGATCGATTGATCGGCTTTCAAACGAGCCATTTCACCATCACCAACAATGACATCAATTAGACCATTTGACATTTTCGGATAGAAAAAGAAATCAGTTCGTTCCAAACAACGACGACCTGCATCTGCTAATTCATTTTCAATCCATCCAGTTACTTGATTTAAAGAAGTATCCATGTATGATACGGTTGCACTGTCAGTTGCAAAATAGTAACGACCATCAACAAAGAATAAATCGATTTCACGAGCAATTTCGGTAATGTTTTTAATCGGAACAGGACGACCGTCCTGATCTAACATCACATCACCTTTGTGATGTCGAATTAAATGAACACCATTGCCATCCAAAACTGGATCACCAAGTTTATGGAGTTTATTTAATTTAATTTCCTGAGTTTGTTCATCGTATTGAATAACAGGGGTTCCTGTACCATCTACTTGATAAACATCCTTAGTCCAATAATCCATTACATCTGCGTCATATAGTCGATACTCTCCTTCGACAACCACCGTACGCGAACGATGCCAGAGGTTATCTAGATAAGTGCCAAATTTAATTGTCACTTTTTCTTGAGTTACGCCATAATACGAACTGGTATAATCGTAATCAGCAATATGGTCTTTTGAAATAATTAAATCAATGTCTCCGACCATTGCACCATCGGGAACATAATCTTTAACTACAAACAGAATATCAAATTCTTGTAACAAACCAATAGATAATCCAGTTTCATTAACATCCATTAAATGATTACGATCAATGTCAAATGTTGAAGTTAATGTAAATGTATACATCCATTTATCGTTAATCGGTCGGCCAGTGACAGGATCAATTGGCGAAATCAACTCCCCGACTAACCAACCACGACTGGTTGTTTCTGGAACAATATAACTTGCTTGGATTGACAACTGACTTGCTTTCAATACATTTAGAGTTGCACTATCTTCTAAGGTAATTGTGAAACGATAGCCGTTTTCAATGTACTCCACACCGTATAGATCTGAACGAATGTTTAAACCCATACTTGCATTCTGCTGAAATACAAAACGCGAAATAGCTTTTGGCGAAGACATGAAATAAGGGCGTACACCAAAGGTGCGTAATCCCATATCGAGTACATAGTGGAATGGGGTAAAATGATATTGCTGACCATTGACAATGTTAGCAATTGAATCTGGAGATCTTAATGCAAGCATCTTCATTTCAGTTACTGTATCATCGTCTAACAAACGCACACCGTTACCATCTTGAATAAATAATTCAGATGGTTTAATAGTTGCCCGTTTAGTTGATTCAAATATAATTGGATTGATTTTTAAATCGGCTAATGTAAATTGAACCAATTGCATACTGCAACCTAGCCCAGTTACGGTACTCCCATTAGCGGGTGGATCAATTTCACGGATAGCTGCATATTGTCGATTCGAAATATTATCCAGTTTTGTATTTAACTCAAAGCCTAGATTACGAATCATACTACCCATTTGACTTGTTGTAATTGGTAAACCTTCAGTATATGCTGAACGAGTACGCAATCGATTAATCAATTCAGTAAATGTAATCGCCGGACTACCACCCGTAATCGTAGTTCGCGGGATAGCCATGATTGCAGAAAATTTATTGAATGGAGTGGAGTACGCAGTTAAAGGAACATCCAGATCCTGAAATTTAATTCTTGGGGTGGCCGAATCAAAAGTAGTTAAATCTTCAGAGACTACACCTTTACTGGTATAAATGTCTAAACGAAGGTTTCCAGTGATTCGTCCATTTTGGAAATAAATTTGAGGGATATAAACATCCAACGTACGATTCAATACTCGTAAACAAACTGTTGGTTTGTTTGGATTATAAACTTGTTCTTGATGGGTTGTATGAATTTCCACCCACTGATCAGAATTGTTCTTAATGTAAGCGCGTGCATGGCAAAATTCATCTTCAAAGGTAAACTGTTTTGAATAACCAGTATATGAAGTTACTTGAATTACGTGGCTTGCAATTTTGATTTGCTGAACCGGTATGTCAATAACAATCCATTTGGAATTATTATCAACAGCAATAGCCCATTTTAAAGCATTTGTACTTGGCGCATAAATCGGAGATTTAGACGTTAAATCCATTGTGATGTTTAAAGTACCATTATACAAAACTTTAATGACAATCGGAAATTGTAAAGTTAATGTATACGTACCAATTGTAACGGATGTGTGTCGTGGGATAATCAATGCACGAGCACCAGAACCGTCATTAATTGGAATCGCTTTACCTAAGATTTCTTCTAAGGGCATTACGAAACCAATAACAGATAATCCCGGTGTTACGAATCGTCCAGCATAATCCTCATCACCCATATGTAGATAAGCTTCTTCTTGCGTCTTCGCCATAGAAGGATATAAACGACGACCAAGAGCTTCTGCTTGAATTAATCCAGCACTTGTATTTACAATACCCATTTCCAAAGAATATACAAATGGATTTGACCCATCGACGATAACCACATCACCTTCGGTTAATTTCTCTAATAAATCTAAAGAGTATCGTACCGTGGCTTTAGGGTTACGGATAATGTTTTCCATTTCACTTTGAATGATATTACTCGCAATATGCGTAGCCATATTTTAAACTCCTAGTTATCTGACGGGAATCCAGCAAACTGTTCAGAACCCATAACTTGTTTATATTTTTCACGAGACACCCACCATTCTAAACGCGCAGTGCGAGGATTGATTCGTGGAAATGCTTGATACGTAAACATCTTATATTCACGAGGCCATAATACTCGATAATATTTATTACGTTGACTTGGATCATTAAAGTGCGGACGTAGTGCTCCGGATATTTCATTAAAATCATACATGTATCCTGGATGATAGTAGAATAACCCCATAGAACGCCATGTTTGATTTAGCGTATCAACTTCACGATTCAACACTTCTGAACGATTATAGTTGGCACGAGCACCTGCTGGATTAGTCAGCGGATATGACATACCTGAACAAGCAATCTCTTGTACAAATGTACGTGTTTGATCTAGCACCAAAGAATAAATACGAGTACCATAATCAACCGCATTATGTTTATAAAAAACCGGATGCGAATCAATACGTCCTTGGATTGTACGGGCAATGTAGGTTTGCCATACATGGAACATATATCCCAAAATATTACCACGCACAGATCTAAATGTGGAAGAAAGATCGACAGGTTCAAAAACATCGTTGGTTGAATCCGCAAGAGTATATGCTTGACGATTTACACCTGCAGCACTTGTCCATGTTTGTAACATTGGATCTTGCCACCCAGACAAAGTTTCTAGTGTGTTTGATAATAAAGGAATAAATGCATTTTCACGATCCACTAATGGGCAATTAAAGTCTGCATGTTTTAAATTATTTAAAGGATCTAACATCGCACGTACATATGCGCCAATGGAAACCTTTTCTTTTGTCATCAGTGGCGTTAGCGTCGGCTCGACGCTTGTATTATGGTATGATAAATTTAACATAGGTCTAGTAAAGAATACGAGACCATGCTGTTCGTGCGTCTGTTGTGCTGGTGTCGGATTGTTAAAAATATCTAAACCTTTTAATGTTGAGGATAGTGCGCTATCCGAAGATGCTATGCCCCCATCTCCAAACAGGCGGGAACTCAGACGTGCATCATCGAAAGAACGACCTCGATCGGCAAAGGTATCCTCATCGTATTTAAGATTAGCCGACCGAATGATCGAGCTAGTATCTATGTCAGCCATTTTGTATTACTCCTAAGGAACCGTTATGGTAGAATTAACAATGTTGTCGGCTCTTTCGCGAGTTGCCTTCAACTTATTGAACAATGGCAATAATAAAGGTTACGAAAAAGAAGACTCAGCATTAGCAAATGTTAATGCTCGTTCTTTATTAGAACTAGGTCGTGTAACAGAAGTAGAAGCCATTACTGTTGTCGACACTGCATTAACTATGCATGAATCCACTACAGATGTTCTTAAATTCGCGAATACTCTCTATGGTAGCTGGTACTTGTCAGCTGCTGCTGTTCTTACCGACACTGGTCGCATTAAGACAGTCGAACTGTTATCTAAACTTAATCCGTCAAAAAGCCCAAGTTATACGGTTGCCAATTCCATACTATCTGTTGCTGAAAAAGCGATCAAGGTAGGTGCAACATCTGCTCTTGCAGCATATGGTATTGAATCAGTTGAAATTACTCCAGAAAATGCACCTATGCGCCTCCCACGCACCATTACAGAAATGACTGCGAGTATGGAAGCTGCATTACCTGCACCAGTAGAACCACCAGTTTCTGATAAACCGCCTAAAACAGTGGAAACAACCCCTTCTGTATATGTTGGCGGTATGCGTAATGCCAATGACCTTTCAACTGTAGCCAATTTATCAATTGGTCAAGCAGTCACATTGAATATCAGCGATGGTAAAGCAAACAAAGATGTAGTTGTAAATATTCGTTTAGTATCTGCACCAACACCTGCCCGCATCTTGGCGACTATTCTAAAATGGTCTGACAAAGATATGCGTTTGAAATCACGTATCTCTGCATGGCGCGCTGGTGAATTACGCTTCTGGCGTGATGTGGTTTTAATGCGCGACGTGTTTATTGAACGACAACGTTTATTGATGGATGATCGTTCGGATCTATTCAAGACATTATTAGGTCGTCAACGTAACAGTATGATTAACTCTGTTCTTACTGCTACACCTGACATCGGTAACATGTCTTCGATTTTGGTAATTAGTCAAGACAACTTACGTCGCATTGAAGAATTGGAATTAGAAGGACAATTAAGTAACTTCAACTTCCGTCAACGTGTAATGAACAATACTGGTTTGGTATTAATTATTGTAGTTGATCCAATGAGTGAGTTTGTAACGATCTACAATCACACTAGCGCCATCCCAACTGAATGTAGTATTCGTCAAATGAAGTCTGCTGGTAAAGGTGGCGCTACTGACTTTGCTGAATTAATCAAGTTGATGAACCAGAACAAAATGCCTAGCTTCTAAGTTAGGTTCGGGGAGTAATAATGAATATTTTTGAATATGTGAAACAACTTAAAAAACGTTTCACTAAAACTGACGTAAACGCGGCAATCGATACTATCAACTCCGAACTGGTTAACATAACGATTCCATTAGTTGCTGATAAGGCTGCATGGCTGGTAAAAGATGATAGCGATTTGTTGTCTACCTTTTATCGTAATGATCGAGATAGCTTGATGGCTGATTTTGCAAAGTCAGGTTACTTGCGCAAATCAAATCCTTTTACAATGTTATTGCAGTCATTGCGCAATAGCGTAGAAGTATTAGCTTATCTGAAAGGTTATTTTGATAAAGTTCAGGGTGAAGATATGTCTGGTGATTCGATCACCATCACAACGTCTAATGCTTTACAATTGATCGATTTAGTTGCGTTTACTTCACGTTATACTCGCGCTTGGTTAGATGTTATTTTATCGGCTGAATCAAATAGCCGTAATAATGTAACGGAAGAACTTAATCTAACTCAAGCTATGTTTGTGTATCTTGGCGATAATCGTGCAAACTTCGGTACAGCTGTTTCAATATTAGCAACACCAGTTGAAAAGATCGAGAAAATGTTTACAGCTATTCCAGAAGTGGTAATTGCTGAAACTAATCCGAAAGCCATTTCTGGTTCACTTGGCCAAGATCGCGTAGATCCATTACGTTTAAATTTGGTTCAGTCAAAATGGGACCCTTTTTATTTCATTGGCATGATTCTTTCAGATTACAATGCTAAAGTTTATAAAACAGCAAAAGAAGAAGCTCAATTCCTTGAACTTCGTATTGCTCGTTTGAAAAAACAATTGGAGCAGAAAGACGATCCACACTTAGCGATGATCATTGAAAAACGCCAAGGTCAATTAGATGCTAAACGTGGTAAAATCAAACAAATGGAGGATAGTGTAAAATGAACGAGAAGTTCAAGCGCAGTCCTTTAGGATTTTGTTACTTGACCTCAGGGCAAACATTTCCGAAAAGTGGAGTTATTCTATTCCACGGTATTCGTGAAGAAAATCCAGACGTGGTTGCTCTCTGGGATCGTTACAAAACTATCGTTAGTGCACAACCGCCGATTAAATTATTGATGGATGCAATCACGGTAGCAAAACGAGTGTTTGGTTCTGATTTTTTACAGTGGATGACAGTTCAAATAACTGCTAATCCAGATATTACGGATTATCGTGTAGATATTTTACGCGACACAATTCGTTTTGTGAATGGGAATCAGCGCGAGTATGGTTTAAACACATGGAATACTTTATTAGGTATTTCTGGGAATGATACAAATCAATCAAATGAAACAAAGATTGAAAAGTTTAATGATGTCATCATTCCTAAAACCACAGTAGAGTTGATCAGTCGCTGGTTAGAACAGCCTAACGGGGCGGATGATATGATTCACACTCTTAATATTCTATTTGGTAAATACTAAGGAGCATTCCACATGGGACGCTATACTGGAAACGCAGTTACTGAAACAAATGCATTTGTTTCACAGGAATCAAATTCTGTAGATCCAAATACAGATAAGAACCCTTTATTGGATAACAGCGATCCGACCGAAGGTGCTGAACCTGATCGCAAGCATGGTGATGATTTCCAAGTTGCCGGTGAAGATTTAGTAGAAGTTAAAGCTACTCCTGAATCCGAGTTTCACCAAGAAGGTGAAGTGCTCAACAAAATTAACGAAATTGACAATATTGCAAAAGAAGGTCAAGAAAATGCAGATGCGGTTGAAGCTCTTGCGGCAGTATCTTGCGAAATGCATGCAATCCTTGCAGATCGCGGTCATCTGACTGCTGGCGAAGCTTTAGTCCTTCGTGGGTTAGTTGCATCTGTTGAATCAGCAGTACCAGACCTTGCATCCGTTGAAACACCAATGCCTTCAATGGAAGATTTTAAACTTCCAGGTCTTGAATATAGCAATGCTAATATTTCAATGGAAAGCATCAGTGAAAAAATTAGTCTTGCACTCAACAAAATTGAAACTAATCTGGCACGTTTATTCAAAAACGGTATTGGTTTAGCAAACTCAATGACCCCTTTAATCGATGCACAAATTTCTCGCTGTGCAACAATCAAAGGTAATTTGAATGGTGCTCGTCGTGATGATGGTCAAAAAGAAGTAACTGGTGGATTTGTTAAAAATCTATCTGTTGATGGTGCGGCACCTGATTCAAATACAGTGCTCAAAGTTGCAAAATACTTAGAGCAATGTAATAGTGAAATCATGTCACCACGTGCAGTGGATGAAGCTAAACAATTGATCAATCAATTACAGCAAACTGTTCGTAATGGTGTAGATGGCGATGTCATCAAGAGTCCGAGTATTGTTCTACGCACAATTTTAGTTTTAACTGCGGCAGGCTTTGCTGGTATTAAAGCTGGTAAAGCTGGGATGGCGGTAGGTGCAGCTACTGGTAACCCTGGTGTTGCTGCATTGGCGGGTATTGGTGGTGCAGTGGCTGGTGGTGCAACTACTACCGTAGCAGGTGTTTTACTTGCGCGCAATAACATGCAAAAGATTGTTGAGAAACAAATCAAGATTGACGGAAGCGTTGCTCCTGAATTGTTCAAGCTCTACCCTTCAGTTGCTAAAGTTAATTTTGCTGCACCGCCAGAATTGGAAGGTCGTCATTCTTTACCTTTATTCGGTAATCGTGTAATTAATGTTACTCAATATGCTAAAGAAGTTGACATCAAAGCAGCACAACGCGTAGTGCCATCTATCGAATTGGCTAAAAGCGGTAAGAATGGCTATGGTCGCTCTATGCAATCATTGAATTCATCACAACAAGCAGAAGTTTTGGCATCAGCTGAACGTCTGTTAATTACTGCGCGTAACTTCTATAAAGACTACGCTATTCGTAACCGTAGTGCAATGGAAGTAAGTCAAAAGACTGCTAAGTTAATTGCTGATGTTAATAAAAACACATCATCAATCACTCAGCGTGCTGTTCAGAACGCATTCTTATTCACCATGAATTGGTATACTAAAATGTTCTGGAATGGTATCTTTGCAGATCAACATAAACTTGCAAACTATACTCGCGGTTCGGCAAAAGCATTACTCGATTTAGTCGAAGCTTCTTCAGCTGGTGCTCAGGGTGGTTCACCTACAGCATCTACAGAAGCATTTGCCGACTTCATGTAATATTTAAACCAAAATACAGAGTGGGTTCGCCTGCTCTGTATTTATGCCGTCATTAGTATGAATATAAGAATGATTAGGTGACAATTATGTATCCATCTGCAGAGCGATTAGAAATTGATTTCTTAGATGCATCAGTATCCTTGGAATCAATCTGTCGAGAATTTAGTAATCTAACAGATTTAGAACACTTTGCTATTTCGCAAGAAGCTTTATGTGTTTCAATGGAAGAAAATGTTTATGGTGGAAGACCAAATGCTGCAGGATTAGTTGCTAGTGGCGCGGTTAACTACATAAACCGTATGGAGAAAAAAGCTTGGGCTAAAGCTGGTGAGGTTGTTGGTAAAACGGCTAGTGGTGAATATAACTTAATCGCAAAAGCAAAAGCATTTGCAAGTAAATTAGCTAAGTTTATTAATACCGTCTCAATGGCTCTTAACAAGGTCTTTGCCACAGGTTTACCGCTAATGGGTGTGTTACGTAAGAAAGCAGAGAATCTTCGCAATATGGCTCGCTCAGACGCATTCCAAACAGTTGAAGGACCTATCGAGGTTGGTAAGGCTAGTAAATACTTTACACTAGGTGATCATATTGCTAATCCTGATGAATTAATCGAGGGTCTGCAATTGGTTGCTAAAATAGAAGCAGATATTCTTAGTAAAGATAAACTAATGAAATTTCAGCAATTGTCAGAAGCTGTATTGGAACCATATCGAGATTCGATTAAATCATCTAAGGTGGATACTATTGTAATGGTAATGGCAGTATTGGCAACTATTACAAATCCAGGTACAGCCATCGGTGTTATTTTAAAACGAATATTCTCAGCCGCAAATCCTGGATTGGGTGGTAAAATTGAAAAAGCTGCTACCGCTGTAGGTGGCGTTTACGGTGGTGTAGGTAGTCTAGTTTTGGCTATGGCGGGATCTGGTGCATCTACATTAAAAGAAATGTCTAATGGGCGTTTGAATATTGATATGATTCCAAAGTTTGGACCTATCTATCCTTTTTGTGTAAAGGAAATTCAAGACGAAGCTGACATTACTTTTACAAAACAAAGTGCTGTTCTACTTGGTAATCGATATTGGACTGTTACTGATTTTGTAGATCAGTTAAATCCAGATATGAAAGGTTCAATGGATAGTGTTGGTGCTGAATTTAAATCAACTAAAGATAAGGTTGAAAATCGTGAACTCCAACCATTATCTAAAGAACAGATTCTTATTGTTTGTGATCTAATTGACAAGCTTATGGAAGTTGCGCAAGCTTATTGTAAACAATGGCCTGCGCAGTCAAAAACGTATAATGCTGAATACACACGTATTTCTGATATTGTTATGACGCATAGTGATGATCTCGGGGAAGGTAAGAAATCCGCAACTGCGCATTACGTTCGATACTCTTATCGAAATGCTATGTCAGTAATGTTAGCTGGAATGTGGAAGAACTGCTTCGGAGCAGACAACCAGTTTGTTAGATACTTGGTTGGACTCTGCCGACATCTAATTACCTATTGTAATAAATCGCTAGAAGAATCTAACCAAAGTTAAGTAACATATTTAATTATATGTGAATTATGCACAATTTACTTTTACTATCATGATAGGTAAAAAAGGAGCCTTTAATGGGACGTTATAACTCTGCTGCATTAATTGCAGGTATGGGCGCAGCTCTCACTGTTTCTCAAGAAGACAATGATCTGAACATTAACATCAATGCTGACCACGAAGGTGATGGCGAAGGTGGTGATGCAGGCGTTGCTGATTTTGACAATTCTGCACCTGTAGATACTGCTGCTGCTGAACCAGCACCAGAAGTTGTTGTTGATGAAAACATTGGCGATGATACATCTGGTAGTCCAGAAACTGCAGAACTGGACGTAGCTGAAGCTGGCGGTGAAGTTGACGAAGTTGCAACCCAAATTGAAGACGTAAACGATACTGCTGCTGGCTTGGAAGGCATCGTTATCCAATTGGCGACTATTAGCCAAGAAGGTATCGAAGTTACTCCGTTCATTGCTGAATCAATTCGTCAACAATACAACTTTGTTACACGTAAATTCCCTAAACTTCGCGTTGACGCTGAAGGTCAGGAAATTGTTGCATCTACTGAAAGCTGGACAGTTTCTCAAGAAGCTACCACTGACGGTATCATGGACAAAGCTGTTGGTAAATTGAAAAATGCTGGTGCTGCTGTTGTTAAATTCTTGAAAGACCTTTGGGAAAAAATCAAAGCATTATTCGGTAGCGTGACTTCTTCTGCAAGCATCATGCGTAACAAAGCAAATTCGTTGAAAGGTCGTTCAGCTGATCCACAGAAATCAATTACTCTACCAGGTACTTTGACTTCTGCTCCGTTCAATGCCGCTGAAATCAACAAATTGACTGCGTTGATCAAATCTGTTGCTGGCGCGAAAATTGATGCTGGTAAATTGGTTGAGCAAGGTTGGTCTGCTTACAATGCAACTGCTACAATGGCGCAACACAAAAACAAAGGTACTTATTTAGGTAACTTTACTGTTGACGTTGTTGACAATGTGCCAGTTGTTAAATCTGCGGAAGCAACTAAATCGAAAAATGTAAATCTTCGCGGTAGCGAAGTTGCTGGCATTGCAACTGCTGTTGTTGGCCTTGCTGATGCAATCGAAGCTTACAAACGTGAAGAATCACTTCGTAAAGTGGTAAATGACAAACTTCTTCAAATCCTTCAAGAAGAAGTTAAACCAGAAGATGCATCGAAATATGCTCGCTGGCGCAAGGCTCGCGAAACTTCATCTAAATGGGGTAAATTCGTGGCGTTTGAAGGTAAGCTAATCCAAAAAGCAATCGCTGTTGGTAACGCTGCTAACAACGCATTGGCTGCTGGTACAGCAAAGCCTGCTAAATAATTTAACGATTATTTAACTTGTACAATAATCAGGCGCTCCGAAAGGGGTGCCTGATTATTTATGCCATTGTATGAAAACAGACTGAGTTACTCAGCTTTTCAAATAGCATTTATTAACAAACGATAGTTGAGGTATTCAAAATGTCTACAAATGACTTCTTTGATGACGAACAAACCCCGGTTATAGTTACTCCTTCAGATGCAACACAAACTGAAGAACCTAACCCTTTCTTCGATACACCAGTTAACAACACGCCAGATGATACAGCTATTTATCCAGACCAAACTGAACATAAAATTAATAGCGATCCTGCTATTGCTTCATTAGAATCTATTCGCGAAGATCTTACAGGTTTGGTTCGAGATACACAAACTGCAGTCCCGCAAACAGAATTTGTAGTGGATGTAAACCTTGACGATGATTCTAAAACTTTACTTGATAAAGATTTGGCGGAAGTGATTGCCAGCGATCCAGAAGTAATGGAATCATTAGAGTCAATCGCTTTAGTTGATGAGCGTAGCGCTAAAACTATTATCAGCATTATCGATCACAAAATTGCATGGCTAAAAGCTAAGAAATAAACCATAGTTACTGAACTCCCTTTTGGGAGTCAGTAATTAAAAAATATCAAATATATAATATAAATAAGATAACGTCAACCTAAAACAGGAATCACTTAATGATTACTCGCCTTAAAGCCAACTTAGAAAATGTAATGTCTGCTATTTCGACATTATTGGTTGGCGACTTATTGATCTTTGAGAATGGTGTTAAAGCTCTAGATCTAGTTAAAGAAAACATTGCTACGTTCAATGCTTCTGAAATCACTCCGTTGCACATATTTACTCGCCCAGGTGTGTTGATGGGCAATGTAATGAAAAAATCAACTACAAGCCTCTCAGTTGAAATTAAGGCTATGTTGATGAATGACGGATCACTGATTGTTTATCGTGATAAAATTAAATCATTTGATCTTACAGTGGGTAAGCGCACAGCCAAGATGCGTGTCGATACCTTACCAAATATGATTAAAGGGAAATTCACAGTTGGTGCCTTTAATGTCAAAGGTCTTGAAAGTGGTGACGTTGTAAGTTCACGACATGAAGTTGATGAGCTTGTAAAAACTATTATTCCAACCAACGCACTAGAGCTATGGGTAATTCGTGGGTTACAAAATTTTGAAAATGATATACTAACCAGTGGATCACTTACTCGTTTAATGCGAGTAAAAACTGAAAAGGATGCTAAAGGATGGTACAGTTAAAATACATTGCCGTTATAGGATTCGTTATCGCAGTATTCGTAGTATTATTCATTGGGCATTCAATGTTACGAGAATATCGTAAACGTGTAATGAATAGTGTTCCGAATCGAAAAATCCGTACAATTTTAGATATCCATGATCAAGTCGTAGCTCAAAGTAATTATCGTGATGAGCTACGATTAACCGTTGCAGAAAGCTATCTATACATTTTAGAATTACTCGAACGAAGGCGGGACCCAGATATTAACACGCCGGTTCCGGTAATCGATCTGGTAAATCACCCAATACTTAGGGATGAAATTCTACCTTATCTGAGTAATCAAGTTTATCATGATCTAGAACCTCTGGATAAAACTTTACTCCGGTTGATTGACTATTATAATGAGGAGATGGATGAGATTATGTCTATCTTTGAATTGCTGGTGTTAGTAGTAAGGACCACACCACCATCGTTGTATGGTCATGATAAGCGAATCATGGATCAAATTTATTATTAATCATAGCCACCCTTTGTGGTGGCTTTTATGCCCTCAGGTAGAAAGAAATGACAACACGTTTAAATCAAACCAATTATCGTGATGCAGTAAATAAATTTATTGACACCTTTTTTGGTGATGTCGAAGATGCTGGTAAATATATTGCTGTGGATATTCCAGGAACAATAGTTTTGGATCGAATGAAGTATTCTGCAGATATGAATATTTCAATTAAATGGGATCAAGATTTAGCTGACAAATTAATGTTAGCTAGTAATCGTATCGAGCAAGGTACCGACTTGAAACCGATTCATCTCTATTTAAATTTAATGCATAATACAAAAATTTCTGGTGTATCTCTAGATGAAATTAAACTTACTGTAGACGAATACAGTTACAATGTTCGTTTGATGTCGCCTGAAGAATTTGAATCCACCAAATATGGATTGCGTAATTTGAATTTCAGAACATCAATGGTAGTTGGTATTTTATCATATCTGTTGCCGATGGTTCTCTCGGAACCAACTACGGAAAATATTAAAGCAATCAATCATTATTTAATTCTCTATTCTTTTGAATTAACTCGACAAGATGAATATCCATCTACAGAGATAATGAAACTTCTTCAATTTGTTAAAGAAGCTCGTCTTTTAATGCCAACCTTATATCCAGAAATTTTGGATACAATTAAATTTGATTTTTCTAAGGAGTAATTCCATGTACTTAACTCGCACAGCTTTGGTAGATGCCATCAAACTTTTTAACCAACATTTTGATCTTAACACTACTCTTAAACAGCACCAATTTATTTTAGGTGGTGATGCGGTAGGATTAATTTCAGGTGCTTATAAAACTGTACCTACAATTCCAATTACAATCTATCTACGACGTGATTTATCAGTACCTCAAGATGCAACTGAAAAGCATGCCAAGTTAATTGGTTTGTTTACGGGTGAAACAATTGCTAACTATGGCGGGATTACAGAAATCACGGTTCAGATTAACGAATATACATTTAAAGTAAAACCACAGCCAGCTGATCATGAAGATTCAGGCTTTGATACCATTTCACGAATCATTGATGTATTTGGTTAATCTGATAGCATAATTAGTAGATCCCCTAGGGGATCTACTAATCTAATTACTTAATTTATTTTTTCGATTGCGTCATCTAGGTAATTCAATAACGCGTCTAGTGTATCTTTAAGCATATCAACAATTTCATAAGTCCAATCCATACTACTCTGACTGTACTCTAAAAATGTTAATTTACTAAAGCGTGATTGTAACTCTAACAAATGTCCTGCAGTAACTAACAATTCATGTAATTGAGTTGGATTAGGTGAACGGATCGATTCTTTATTTTTACTTAGTGTGCGATATTCACTATTAAAACCATTGCCGCTTTTGGTAAGTTTGAAACCATTTGCTTCAAAGGAATCACCTAGCGTACTTAAAACATTAGCACACATTTTTGCAATTGCATCATCGTTTTGTTCTTCAAAATCAAGTTCATCGATTCCATCCGAATTATAACGCTCGCCAAGCTTATTTATTTTTTCAAAATCAGTTTCAACTTTTCCAATAACCGATCGTAATGCTTTTGTAATCGTTTTTAGATGTGATACAATTTCTTTTGCATCATCACCCTTAGGATCACCAAGGTAAGAAGAAACAGCTTCAACACGACCTTTAATAAATACTGATTTTTCTAACTTACTTACTACACGTGCAAGTTTATCTGCTGATGTTTCTGTCATTTTGCTGGTTTTAGTTTTAGCTTTATTGGCTTCTGCTTTCTTTTCAGAAGCCAATTTCTTAATAGCTTTATAAACAGCTACACCGACACCTAAACCCACAGCAAGTTCAATTACTGTAAATTCTTGAGAAACAGTTGGGAGATTGCGATTGACGTACCGAGACATTTTATTTACCTTCGATTGATTGAGTTTCGCGTTCATTTAAGGTTTTAGCAACGAGATTAATAACATCACGTACTGTATAGCCTAACATATCCTGAACATCCCATAACCAATAAGTTTCATTTTGGGCATAATTAGATGTAGGGATTGCTAGAAACTTCAAATGGAGTTCTAATAACTTACCAGCCAATACCAAAAGATTAGCTGCATCATCATGACTATTTAGAGTTACAGCATCTTCTTTCTTAGTAACTTCAAAATCATAACGAATAGTAAGCTTACTTGAATAGTAATCACTTTCAACAGTCTTAAAATATAAACCATTTTGATTGAATGGTTTATTCTTAAAGAAAGTAACTAAGATATCATTTAAAGCACTTACGAGTGGTTCTATATTTTCATGAATATCCTCGTCAGCTCCATCATTCTCTAAGTATAAATTCTTATCATAAACTTTGAGTAACTGAGATTCTGTCTTTCGTAAAAGCATTTCCAATGGTGCAAGAATATTCTTACCCAAGTGTTGCTGAATACTCTTATAGTCATCGCCACCTAAACGAGAAACTTCTACCGTAACAGTATGGGCAAATACTTCTGTTTTATTAAGACGTTCACTAACACGCTCTAAGGCGGTTGTTAGAGTTTCAGTACGTTCTAATTCTTTCTGCATTTTCTTAGCAGTCTTTTCATTCTTGACCGACTTAATGCGAGTAGCTGCAGCATTAGATAACTTCTTAATACCTTTAATGGTTTGAACTAACAAACCCCAAATCCCCACCATAACCATCAGAGCAACAATAGTGCCAAATACCTCTTGGCTAACGGTTACTTTAGGTTCTTTCTTAATATAACGTCCCATTTCTAATACTCAAGTTGATAATACATGACATACCATTAATGCGTGTATATCTAATAAGGATATCACTTCGTTCTACTTGTTATGTTTACTATTCAATTCATCTCTATCGTTCTTCATTGAATCACTGGAGGATTGTGTTTCATTATCATTCAACTTACTCTTTACCACCACTCTTTCGAGTGTGGGCAATTAGTGAATTACAGAATATATTAAGCACAATTAAAAAATTATATGATCAACCTATATTAGCATTAGGATATAACATGCCAAGATATAATCTACCGATTGAAGAAATCGATGAGGCTATTCGCCGACCAATGATCAGTACAGTGACGACTGACTTAATGGCTTTGTTCGGATTAGATACAGGTCTGAACATGGTCTTTAAAGGGGATGCGCCACAGCACAACTATAAGAACTCGGAAATTAACGGATCAGGCACTGATGGTAATAACCGTTATGCTGGTGAAGGATTATTGACAATCCTTGACTACGACGACCAACTTAATGAAACAACCTTACTATCCACACCTGTAGATTATCCAGATAGTAAAGGTATCTTCTTTGACAATGAATTGAAAGTCTATATGACTCCAGTTCGCATCTCACGAAAGTTTGAAATACGTTTACAGTTAAGTGGTACTGAAAAACAAATCGAACGTTGGGGCGCAATGATTAAGAAGAAAACAGCTAATGGTCTATTAAATGGATTGCATGCTGTTAAATACCATTACCCTATTCCGAAACATTACATGGGATTATTGGTAGAGATCTATAATCGTCGTCAAGCAGTAGCACCTTATAATGATACATTAGGTGAATGGTTAAAGAAATCTTTTATTCCGACAATGGGTGTGATTCGTGACTTGAATGGTCAGAATCCTGTATTTGTTATTCAGGAAACCCAATTAGAAATTCAAGGTTGGTTTGATTTTGGCACTGGAGTTCCAAAGAAAGAAAAAGAAGGCGATACAGGGCGCTATGCATTAAACTTCAGTTATACGTTCTATGCAGATATCCCAGAAACAATTAACATGATGACCCCATTGTTAATTCACAATCAACTGATCCCGCCTGAATGGTTTCCCCAACCAGCACCAATGTCTGAATTAGATTTCATTAAAAAGAATGGTAGTTATTCGCAAGAAGCTTTTGATGCTTTTCGTTTTAGTAAATTTGGACCAGAGTATACTTGGTCTGCAACATTACCTGGATTAAGTATTCCTGTAATGGATGATTGGGTTGCCGATGAACAACCGCCCGGTTATGGGACGATATTACGTTTACTTTCTAAACTTGACCCATGTAAACCAAATGCTGTCCACAACATTGGTGCTTTAGGGGAATGGGCAATCGATCCGCTATGTATTAATTACATACTGGACACGCGTAAACATATTACCATTCCGTATAATAATGTAATTAATTTACAAGTTTATCGCTATGATAATTTAATGCATCAATTTGAAACCCAGCTAGAGGATGATTTAACAATTACTGTTAAAGACCCAGTTGACATGCGACAAATGTATCACTGTGTAATTGGGATGTCCTACGATCCATCAAGTTTGACTGATCAAGCACGACAAGATCTTCTACGTCATGGTTGTTTCTTTAAGAAATGGATTAGTACATTATATCCACAGGCACCCGCTTACTTTGGTTGGGATTTATCAACCTGTACGATTGGTTCTGAGGGCGATACTATGACCCCTGGTGATGTCGACGATATCATTGATACAGTAACTACGCTGAACAATGGTAAGCCTCTTTGGGCGTTAGTTGGCTTCTTTACCGTTTTAGCAGAAAGAAAGGATGATATAAATGTCACAGATTGAGGCAGTTGTCAATTATGACGACTTGGATCTTGAAGAACTTTTATCCATAGAAGGTCTTGGAGAAGGTTTGTCAGCAGCAATTGAAAGTGTACATATTTTGTACGAAGGTATTTTGACTACACCAGCAAATCGTTATGCGGAAGTTGGCGTTCAAGATGCATTAAATCGACGCATTGAAACCATCAGTCAACACACTGGTGTATCAATGGAGAGCCTAGTACCTTCGTTAATTGAAATGGGTAAACTAGATGTTTCTCAAGAAGCAAACTTTATTGCTGTAGTTGAGCAGATTGTTACGAAGATTTTAGAATGGCTTAGCCAAGTTAAACAATTCTTTATCGGTCTTTGGCGTAAAGTGTTTAATCGTAAAAACGTAGTGGTTGCTGCTAGTAAAGCAAATACAACTAAATACGAAGCAACGGTTAAACAATATGCTAAGAATAATAAAGAAGTTCCGACTACTGTTAAATGCACTGTGCCAGGTCGTTGCTATGTGCTATTTCATGCAAAACCGCATTTACCAAAAGCAGGCTTTGTTTATAATCAAGCAGGTTTAGATAAGGCTATTGTTTCTGTAGGTAAAGAAATCGATCGAATGATTGATGCTATGGCTTCTGAAACAGATACAACTTTAAATGCAGTTCGTCAACTAATCTCCGCAATAAACCGCCCAGGTTCTTCATTGGTTACAGCTGGTGGTAGTATTCGAAGTACCGATGAACCATTAAAAGATCTGAAGACTAATCGTAAGATGTTTGGTTTATATCACGATAAGTTTGAAGTGATTGGTATGGGTGTAATTACAAAACCATTACGTCATGGTACTCGCCATCACTCTGAAAAGTTTGCATTAACTGACACTAGTCGGGTACATGGTTGGGCTTCAGTTGATAGCTTTGAAATCACAATTGATGTCAATAAGATTAAAGAACTTAATGACAGTGTTGCAAAGAATGCAAATGAAAAACTGACAGCAATTGCAATGTTAGTTGATCGCGTAATTAAGTCTAAAGAAATTGATGACTTAACTAAAAAACTAAAAGATCAGCGATTAATGAATAATCTGATCGGGGCAAATGTACCAGCTACAGGAAGTACAACTCTTAATGAATCTAGTGCTAACCTGGACCGTTTAGAATTAATGACAGAATATGTTAATCAGTTAACTGATAATCTTTCATTACTTTATTCTTTCTATGCTCGCTATATTGAAATCCTTTCAGTGATTTCTCAACGTGCTGTAACTGAACTTGAAAACTATTCGTAATAATAATAATCCAGTACCCGAAGGTACTGGATTATTAAAATATGTCAATCTCTAATTTATGATAGATTGATTGTATGTACGGGTCGAACTTATAAGGAAACCTAAAATGACTGGCATGCTTTTCGACATTCCACAACCTGTGGAACCGGCTAAAAACCCAACTCCTGAATTAACAAATGCACCATACAAGCATTCCGTGGTAGAAAGTAAAAAGACCCCAATTGAAACCTTAACAAGTTATATTGGTGGTAGTAATTTCTACTGCGTTTATTATTCTCAAAAATTTACAAAGTCAGAAGAACTCAAAGCTTTTGATCCATTACAATTAAACGTATACCAACAATACCACAAAATTAATGAATTCATTATCAAACTACAAGGTGCATTGTCTGGTAGTGACGATAGTAGTTCAACTGGGCGATACTCCTTAACCGGTACAGCGATAATTCCACCATTACCGGATTTTATTCCAAACTATGGTGATGCTTTAATTGCAGATATTGGCGAAGGTCGTGCTGGTCAATTTACTGTAACTAGTGTGCGTAAAATGACGCACAACATGGCAGCCGCATGGGAAATTGAATTTGGTTTAGAGCGAATCGCAGACCAACACATTACAAGTCTTTTGGATTCCAAAGTCACCACTGAAAGCTGGTATCAAAAAGATTATTTCATTACTGGTCAAAAAGCATTATTGACTACCGAAGATTATAATGCCGGTAAGAACTTAAATGAATGGTTTAAAATTATTGCCCGACAATTTGTAGGTAACAATTTCAGTTTACAAACCCAAACATTAACCGTTCCATTACAACAAGTGATTACTTACGACCCATTTGTAATTCGTGCAATCAGTCGCTTAATCACTGAAGATGATGTTCCACAATGGCGTCAAATTACGTTATTCAATTGTGACGACTATCGGATTAGTGATCATGTCGATATTTATACAGCGTTGATCAATCGCGATCCTACAGCATTGTACAGCGTGTTTAAAAACTTCCGTGCAATTAACACTGGGGTAATGCAAACACTAGCTTTTCAAAACCCAATTCGTTTATCTGGTGTTAAGCGAATAGTAGTCCCATACACTGACCGTATGGATAATGATAACTATACTGGGTTAATGGATTTAATTAGTAAACGTTCTGATCCGTTAATACCTGGAATTATTGCAGGAGAGTCAGGGAATGACAATAGCAATGGTAGCGTTTTTGGTTTGGATAGCTGTGGCTGCTCCAATAAACACAATCCTTATTATCAAGCTTTACAGAGCAAAATAGATAAGGAAAATGAAGATATCCCAGGAATGCAAATTCCAAAGATTTCAAATGACAGTTACGTATTATCGCATGCTTTCTTTGAACGAGATTTAGTAAAGTGCTCTCGCTTTGAACGAGACCTGTATGACATCTTCGATAAGAAACCTATCTCTCGTGAAAACATTTATGAGTATTGTAAATCGTATCCTAAATGGGGTCGATTAGAACAATACTACTTAGGTCCATTCTTACTAATGATGATTAAATATGCCCTTTTAGGAATTTAACATGACTACAGGAATTATCGACGGTAAACCAACGGTAGCCTATCAGTTGTTCAATAACCTATATCCGGTGCGTATTTTAAATATGCACCTGATTAGTGGTAAAGAAAAACAACACCGTGTAGGTTATAATTCAGATGACCCAGATATTGAAGCGCAGACACGCTTTGAGAATACTGAGGTATATCGAACAGTGGTAGGTATGACATTACTTTACGACAAAGGTATTGTGCCGTATATCGTTCATCGTAAAGATGTGTATGAAATCTATAATCTAATTGTTAAACACCTAAACAATTGGGCTGCAGAAATCAAAAACCCAGTATCTGTTTTACAACCGCCACCACCGATGGAGTTATTACAATTAGAACGGTTTTCACACTCAATATACGAGGCGGCAATGTTCGAACGTGAAAACATTAGAGCAGCTGAGCGATTGGCTAATCACGATAATTCCTTACAGAACTTTATTGACTTATTTGGTGGTCGCAATAATCTTAATCAACTCCATACTACAGCTAAAGCAGACCCTACTCAATTAGCGAGCATAGCTGAAGCGTGGGATGCGATTACATGGTGATTTGATGGATATCTTAGATACGATAGTAAATCGTGAAATAACGGCAATTAGTAACGCTCCGGCGTTACATATTGCACATCGTTGGGATCTAACGATTAAAGCAAATGGCGTAGACATTAAACCTGTCTATGTAAAGAAAGTAACTAACGATCGACACTACCATAAAAGCTATAGTGAAGTATTATCTATTACTGTTGGTTTTATATATTCGGATTATCAATTTAACATTTTGCCGTATCGCGATACATTAGAAGCTTCATTAGTTAAGATTTATCTTAATAATAATGCTAATGCGGAAGTCGATATTGGGATGAACCGTAATTTGGTTACTTATAAAGTTCAATTAATGGATGGTAACTCGGATGCCGTTAGTGGCGATAACCCTTTAACAGTAAGTAAAGGAATGTCGGCAAGATCAGATGTTCGCGAAGTCGAAATCCAATTATTTACAACCACCATTGATCGTGTTCGTAAAAAGTCATGGGGTGGTACAATTAGCAATACAGATCCATTACAATCAGTGGCTTATTTGTTATTGAATAATTCCAAGGAATCGTCTGCTGATGTTTCTAATGCTGTACTTGGTGTTGATATCGATTCTTCATTTATACCATCAATGCGGGAACATTTAGTTTTGAAGCCTGCTAAGGTTGTTGATTTACCAATGGCAATTGATAAACAAGTTGGCGGGTTACATCCAGCACAAATGCGATTCTTTCTACAAGGACAGCATTGGTATATTTACCCGATCTATGATCATAGTCGATTCAGCACTTCAGAGAACGTACTTACAATCATTAAGATTCCCAAGTTTCGTTTACCCGGCATTGAAAAGACTTTCCGTATGGCAGATGGTCAGATTATCATTTTGTCTACAAACACTGCAAAGCATCGAGACAACTCAGAAGCATGGCAGTTAAATGATGGTAATGGTGTTCGTTTCGTTGATGCTGATCACATCATGGATGGATTTGCAAAAGTTGGTGACAATAAAGCTGTTGCAGATGCAAAAGAAAAAGTGACAGAAGTTGTCTTTAAACCTCGTGAAGATGAGTCGGATATGGTTTCTGTTTCCCCAGTGATCATTACGAATAATTATAATGAGGAATATTCAAAGCTTGCTTTAAAGTCTGGTGCATATGTGCAAGCAATTTGGGAACATGCAAATATTGATTTGCTAAAACCTGGAATGCCTATTCGTTATATTTTCCAAGACGGCGAAAAGACTAAAGAAATTTACGGTACTTTAAATGCAGTAGAATCTTTAGATTATAATACCAATAACACAATCACCAATCCACGTTTTGTAACCATGGCTTTATTAACGCTTTTTGTTTCTAATGCTTCACCATTGAAACAAACTAAAGCTCCTGTAACATCAACAACTGTTAAAACGACCTAAAGGACTTGCAATGTCTATTAAGCCTATGTTAATCGCTTTCGAAGGTACTGAGTGCGCTGGTAAGACTACCGCAATGGCTCAGTTAAAGAAACATATTGAAGATACTTATGGTGTCGAAGTGGTTGTCACTCGTGCGCCTGGCGGTACTCCAGTTGGAACAAAAATTCGAGAGATCATTGTTGGGTCTGATCATTCTGAAATGTCAAAGACCACCAATGCATTACTGTTTGCTGCGGATTACCGCCACACACTAGAAACACTAGTTGTACCTGCTTTAAAACGCGGTGCTGTTGTAATCACTGATCGCATTAACTTAACAATGCGAGTTTACCAGAATACAGCAGAAGCAGAAATGCTGGCTAAAATGAATGATAAGATTGTTGTACCTGATTTAATCTTTATCATGACCACTCCGTATGATGTATTTGTAAAACGTCGTGATGCACGTGATGCATCACTAAACAATGCGCGTGACTATATTGAAAAAGAAGTACACGATGCTTATGTGGAACGCTATGTAACTTATGCAGATACACATCCAACAACTTGTGCAGTTATTGATTGTTTAGGTGAGCAATCAGAAGTTATCAAAGACGTGATTGGAACATTCACTCGACGTACTCGTGATTAAATCCACAGCCATTACTCCCCTAGGGGAGTAATGGTATTTATGTCGTTAGAATAAAATTATTTCAAATACATATTACCTTAATGAAGAATATAATAAATCTTCATTAACCATACTTAGGAATATTAAATATGTTAGCTACAACAATACAGAATGTAGAATTAAGAGGTATCCTTTCAGTTACTGCTGAGGTTATTAAGTATTTCCCATCAGATGAAACGTCAACGGGTATTCGTATTAAATTTGATACAGAAGAAAACACTATCAAATTTGTGGAAGGATTATACCATCAAGATCCTCAACAAAATCCAATTACAGACACAGGTAACGATTGGGTATTGTTGGATATGACAATTCTTCGTAAACTTGAATTAACAGCTAAATCAATGTGAGGTTTACATGAAATCATTAATGGGTACACTCGGTACATTAGTCGGTGCAGCATTAGCTGAAATGAATAAACCTGATCAAGAACCTACTATCTCCATTCAGGAGGTAGAGGTTTACTATACACTGCTCGCAGATGGACGTAGCGAAATGTGGACTGAGGAATATAAGAAACTCGATAAACTAATCGAGGATTTCAAATTCTTTAGTAAATATAAAGATAAGTCCATTATTAAGGTCTTAAAGAAAGGTAGTGATGAAATCATTGCTGCTTATCAAACTAATGGTAGCGACAAATCTGTTGTTACTCTCATGGGTGATCCTGCATTTGCAGATCAGCTTAAATATAAAATCTTTTATTAATTTAAAATCCTGGAGACAGACATGAGTATTTTCAAACGTGAACCAAAACCTGTAACTTACATTGGTCCTACAGTACCATCAGTTAAACGTACAGTGGTAAAAGCATTACTTGGTACAGTTGGTTTGGGTGGCGCTACGGCAGCAGCAGTAGCAGCTGGCGTACCTACTGCAATAACTGCCACAGTTGCAGGGGTAGGTGTGATTGCAACTGGTATTGGCGTAGGTTGTGATGTTAAAGCACGTAAGGAAGCAAAAATCCAACCACCAAAACCAAAATCTACACATCCATTTGCATAAGGACTTGCTATAAAATGCTAACCGCACAAGACTTAATCAATTCGCGTAACCAATCCCGTAAATTAACTTACAATTACAATCCTACTTTGGTTGAAGTTGAACAAGTGGTTACAAAACTCAATAAGCAATTTGCAGCTTTAGAGTTGATGCGAAAGCATCACAAACTTAAAGGTACTAAGCTAAATCGCAATATGCGGGAATCGGAAGTTATTCGATTAACGATTAAACATATTGTTGGTGGTGGACCTTTTGTAATTGATGGTAAGTTCCTAAATACCCCACATGCAAAATTAGCCATATAACATAGATCCACTACTCCCTCCTGGGGAGTAGTGGTTTTTCATCTATGTATTAATTTTTTTCAAAGAGGGACAATATTACTACGCTTTAGCGTTAAGCCGCGGCAGGCATGCTATCAAACCATGCAGGCGCACCACCATCAGCGACAGCTTGCCCTGCTACACGTTTGCGAGACATATCACGCCCTAATACATCATCATCGATAAATCCTCGCACGCTATTAAACATGAGAACGAAGTACAGATCTTGATACGGGGTGATACTTGGTTTACGATGTTTCCCTCGTTGGAAGGTCAGATACGCTTCACCATTTACTTCTACTTTGTGTTGATATATCTCCATATCAACTTCTTGGTCAATCGTTGTACACGAATCCCAATAACCTTTGTTTGCAATTTCTTTAACAAAGTCTTCAACACCTTGACGTGTAAGTTTCTTAGCATCTGTAGATAACTGATGTGGTGTAATGCACAGAATCTTTTTAGCTTCGATGATGTTACGTGTGCGGCGGAAAAGGTCACGAATATCTTGACCAGTTGCACCTTGTTTACAACCTTTAGTTGACATCATTGCTAAGTAGTCAATATTGAGCATGTGGATTTCATAACCCTCATGTTCATACTTCTCAATAACATCTAACAGATCGTAGATTGTAAATTCGGAAGGATCGTAATGGTCAATCTTAACGTGATAACCATTGACACCTAACTTCTCATGTACATAGGCTGCCGCCTCGTATGGGTTGATAGCTGTTTGATCGATCTTCTGATTAATCTCTGGCTCTAACAGTGAACGATATAAATGAATCAAGTCATTCATTGCCGAGTTTTCAAAACTGATGCGAAGTAATAATGGTTTCTTCGCAGGGTCATGCATGAATGGTTTGTTATATAAAGCTGCTGACTTCAACATCTCTAATGACGTACCCGATTTAAAACTATGTTGCAGTGCACCCACAACAATCATTTCCCCACGTCGAGCACCGCCATACTCACCAAACATTCGGTTAAATGCTTGCCAACCAAATTTCAGAATACCATCAGCACCAATAGACTGAACTGCCATTTTAAAGCTTTCTTGAATAGAATCCATGTTTGCAAGGTCAATAGATTCAACAAGGCTTGTCTTTGTATGTGTTTGTGTATTTTTATATGGGTCTAGCTTTAATAGTAATTCTTTGACGTAATGATTCCAATCCACGCCTTCAGATTTAAACTGAACTTGGAAGTAAGCATCACGTACGATATTTGTTACAACATTACGATTGATTGATTCATTGATATAGTCACGAGCAGAACGAGTAATTTTAATGATTTCTTCGGGAGTCTTTTGACCTTCAATTGCGCTTGCTAAGGCATCGTAAATGAAGTTCTCTGTTTCTGTTGCAACTCGTACACGTTGTAGAATGTCGTTCTTATCAAAACCACTATCTGGTGTTCCACCGATCATCCATCGAGCGATATCCAATAGATGACCTAAGCTATCACGAGAAAAATCTGTCAATACAGTTGCATCAGGTGTTTTAATTTGACCGACTGCAATTGCAGCTAAATCTCGAGATGAATTATTTTTTTGGTTTGAAACAGATTCCAAGAATAATAATGTGATTATCTTCACAAGTAACAGTTTGTTTTCCACTGGTGTATACCTCAACCTTTTACTAAGGATGACTATAATGAGTCAGGTAGATTTATTACCCAAACAAGATAGCCTTAAACCCGTCCCGCGAATTCTGTTTCTACCTCATGCAATGGCAGAATCAGTTTTGCTGAACTTAGATAACATTGACATTATCTTTAAATTCCGTGAAGCTAGTAATTTACTAGGAACTCACGCTCTGAGTTGTTTAATTAGTGTTAATTCACTATACAATTCTCAAGATTCTATTTTTTTAAAATCGGAACTATTACCCGGTTTTGAAGTTGTTGATATGCGTGACGTATATCGCGACCAAGTTTCACTCTACCGTAGTGAAGATTACGACATGACAGCAGAATATGATTCAATGGTGAGTCATGTTGAAACTGCTGAATTTCGTGAAATGAAACTTCCAGAAAATTATTTGCGCGGTAATAGTGCTATTAATAATATGGAAGATGCTGAAAACAATGCACAATATTATGTACCAGTATTGTTTTCTCTGCGTGACGGTATTTACGGTGTTCGCCTAGTAGCAGTAACGGATTTGCAATCAGAAAAGCGAATCGCAGTGGCCAATTTAGAACTACTCAGTAAGACGTACCCACTTAGCACATTGGCAGGTTTGGAATATTTCAAACATTGCATTGAGCTTTGTTAGTAACAATATACTATTTACTATGAGTACATCTCATTATTTAATAAAACAGTTGATCAACTGAAGGATTGTTAAATGGCAATTTTACGCGCAAGTAAGAAGGCACAACGACTAGAAGGATTACGCGATAATCTAGTCGATATTCTTAAACCATCTGCTTCGACTTTTACAGGCGTTTCATTAGAAAGCTTTGCTGGGTTTGAAGAAACTGGCGGCGGTGCATCTTTAGGTAATGACATTGAATCAGTATCTGCTGCATTGTCAGCTGAGTTCTCTGCTTCATTTGAACATTTTGCAAAAGCTGCAAACATGGCTGCTGGTGCAGGTGATAAAGGCACTCAAATCCCTGGCTTTGGTAACCTTCAACCAGGTGCAAATACTCAATACGATGCTGCGTTAGCTGCTGCTTCACTTGTTGCAATGGCAATGCGTGATCCAAAATCAGCAAACGATTATCAAAAAGCTGCATTGAATACAAACGTTAGTGCACAAGGTGCAACTGGCGGTATTGTTGAATTCTCTGCAAACCCATCGCTTGGTTACATGAACAAAATCGATCCAAAAGTTTCATTAGAAGCTTTTGATGCTCGTAACCTTGAAGAACTTCGTGCGTTCTCTGTAATCTTTGCATTCTCTGCAGCGATTCAAGATGAATTCGGCGAAGCATTTTTCCAAACGATTACTTTATCTCCAGACTCAACTGGTCTTGAAGTATCACAACGTCGTACAATGGTGCAACAAGAAATTCGTCATCCATTAACTGGTGAAGCAGTTGATTGGAAACAACGCAACTTGCTTGATGCAATTTCTGACCCAACAATTGTAATCAATGAAGCAACTCGTATTTACCCACAAGTATTGGTAGGTAATGCGAAATCTGAACAACACTTTGTTGATAAAGCAATCATTGCTCCTGTTGATACACTTGGTGCTGGCGGTGCTAAAATCAAAGCAGCTCCATTAAAAGCTGGTACGAAAGTTAACTTGCTTGGTGCTGGTGCAAACGACCGTACTAATGGTACTCCAGATCAAACTGATGCGATCGATCAACGTGTAACTGTTGAAGCTGTATATCTTCGCATTAAAACTGCTTCTGGTGAATCAATCATTCGTTTCGATACTCGTTCATTCGCTCAAAATGGTTTCAACAAATCACTTGAAGGTCGTGATCGTCGTATCATGTTGGACTTCCCAACACGCATCCTTTCTGTGAATGCTCAAACTGTTGACTATGTGACTAAAGCTCCGGCTACAGCACTTGGCTTCTTGGGTACTGCACCTTACGAAAACGTAACTGTTTCTCTTGGTGGTCACTTCACAGGTGAAGGTAACTTACAGTTCGGTACTCTTACTGTAAATGGTGCGCAAATTGGCGTCGAAAGCGCTCGTGTTGTTCGTGGTCCTCATGACTATGACAACGTGACTGACGAAACAACAATGGAAGACTTGACTTCTCAATTCCAAGAAGTAGAATTCTTGGGCTACGAAGTTAAAGCTTACTACGCTAACACGAACAAACGTTTCCTTGGCTTGCTATTGGATTCTGTTGAAGAACGTGTTCGTTATGTGGTGCCTCTAAGCCCACCTATCAGCGTTCAAACTCCAATCACTGGTACAGCTACTGCTACAGACATGGCTGGTCCAATGAACGCTCAGCGTATTGTTAACAGCATCAACGCTGTTACCAAAATCTTGGAAAACGTTGAAATCCTTCGTAACGTAGTTCCGACTATTGCTTACGGTATGGACACTGACGAAGCTCCAGCGATTGAAGGCTTTGGTCGTGTAATGGTTCGTCCTGCATTCTTCGATGAAAAGTTGAACATTGCAAACGTAATCTCAAGCGCAAGCTCTGCTACTCGTACTCAAGACGTACAAGCAGCAATCGTGAACAAGATCCGTTATGGTGTTGCACACATCTTCACTGAATCTCGTTTACAACCTGCGATCGATGCAATGAATGGTACAGCTGGCGAACGCCCTGAACTTGTAATTGGTACTGATCCAAAAATCGCGTCTTACATCATGGTTAACGGCGACCCACGTATCGTAGGCTTAGGCTTCGAAACTAAAGTTGTTGTTACTTACGACGTTCGTTTCCGTGGTAAAATCTACGGTTCATTCGTACGTAAGAAAACTGGCGATGTTGATATCCTTTCTCACGGTGTATTTGCTTACATCCCTGAGTTGGTTACTCAAGCACAAATCCCATTCAACGGCGCTACTACAAACGTAACTCAAGTACAGAACCGTAACTTACACGTTATCTTCTTACCAGTTGCATTGTACATCGAAGTTGAAGGTCTTGAGCAAGCGGCTTCTCAACAAGTCGGCTTACCAATGACTATTGTTTAATCGTTCTCCGATTACGCAATCAAGGAGAGCACCCCTTCGGGGGTGCTCTCTTTATCTATTATGCTTTTATACTTTTGGATAAATAAGATGTCACGTTACGTCGATAAACAACCTACAGTTTCTCAAGAAGGTTTCTTTGGTGCAGTGGGTAAATTCTTGGCAGCCGCAGGAACCGCTTACTCTCGTTCGGTAACTCTTGCCTCTATTGATTGGTCGGGAAATTATCGCCCGGAGGTTAATGGTGTTCCGCAAAAGAATTTCCAACAACTTTTAACTTCCATCAATAATGCAATTGCTGGTGGTGATGTTTGGGACCTTACGCTTATGTCAGATGAGACTGATATGGATGGCGTACAGCAAGGTTCATTCTTAGTTATGATCGGTCAAGGTAAAGATGTTCGTGTTCGTTTACCTGGTTTTGATAATAATGGCTATGCGCCACATATTGCTAATTTAATCATTGGCGATTTAAAATTAAAACAAGTTGCATAAGTACAACCGTTACTCCCATTAGGGAGTAATGGCTTATATGCTGTTAAAGTGAATATAAAGAAAAAATAGGTATACATTATTAACATGTACTCACCAATAAATGTCCTGTACCTGCATTTATTATAATCATCAACCTTACAACTATAATGGAGTTGAAATGTCTTTCAATTTCGTTATACCACAAACACTCAATGAAGACGATCACACTACACCAGCGATATTCCGTCAAGATGTTTATGGAAGTGTTCGCATGCCTGGAAGTGAAATCCCAGGATTGCGACTAGCTGGTAAATATGATGGCTTCTTAGACGAAACTACACCACAAGGCATAGGTGGAGTTTTTGTTCGTGCGTATAATTTTACTGACAAGCCTATAGTTATGTTAGATGCTAATAACAATGCTACAATTCTTGAACCAATTTTAAGGATGGGTCATGAGCATGTAGATGGGGAAACTATTGTTGTCGATGTAATGTATTTAAACCAAGATCAGCGCATTAGCCGACAAGGTGAAGAATATTTAAAACATCGCAGACAAGCCTGGACCGGCAGTAATATGACTGATCCAGTAATCGATGGTCTGACTGGAGACTTTATCAAGAAATCAAACCAGAATCGAATCTATCGATACTTCATTCCAGCTAATGAAGAAATCATGCAACGATATGATGAAGCATTCTTTTTTGAACCTGGTAACATTGTACTTGGAACCATTCGCGATGTGAAGAAGATCCTTGTACACCCAAAGGCAGACGATGCACACCTAAAGAAAGCTCGACCTAAATTAGAAGCTATAAAATCTTTAGGTGCGGAAATTGGAGTAAACGATCCAGATCACGTACACGACAAGGTGTTCACAAACGTGTTTGGAAACGTGTTGGAAATTCCGATAACCAGAGATCCGAATAAACCAAGCGGAATAACAGTCTGGGAAAACGTGCATCGTAATAATTCCAGCCCAGTGCTACACCTACTGGAAGATCCGAATACACCGGTAAAAATCTTCCCAAGTAGAAAAAGTGCGGAAGCAGGGGGCGATCCACAAAAGCTCACAGAGTTGAAGTTGGTGCAGCAGAAGTTAGATTTAGCAGAAGCTAAAATTAAGTCTGATGCTGAAGAACACCAACGACAATTAATACTTGCAGAACAAGCTCGAGAAACGCTTCAAGCAAAAGCCGTAGCTGATATGGCGGCAAAAGAACATGAAGCATTAATTAGAGCGCAAGAACGTGAACGCCGAATTCTAGATGAGCGCCAACGCGAACATATAGAGAATGTATCATTCTGGAGAAAAGTGTTACTGGAAGGTGCCAAAACCATTGGCGCTATTGCGGCAACAGCAACATTACTATTCGGATGGTACGCCAAAAAGAAAGCAGCCTAGTTGATGAGGACAAAATGGATATTGAATTATTCAGAATGGTCGAAGAAAGCATGCCCAAATTTAATGAGCAGCTTGCAGAAGGTTATGCGGTAAGTCAATTAAAAACTAACGAATACTATATTGATCGAGTATGGCGTCAGGTTGAAATGACATTTCCGCCAAATTTGAAATATTTAGGATATCGTCGACCGACACCTGCAGAGGAATTTCGAATCATCTCGAATATTTCAAAAAATCGTCGCATTTACGACATTAGTCGCAGTGACGTTTATTTGATGCAATATCGTTTTGCTTTGGATGGTGAAGAACTAGATGACATGTTATATATCTTCCTGCCGTATGTATCGCAGGGAGGTATCATGACAATTAAAAACTCGAAGTATGTAATCTCACCAGTAGTGGCAGATGTTGCTTTGAGTGTTTGTTCTGATAGCATCTTCATTATGTTGAATCGAGCAAAATTAACATTCCGTAAGACTGTTGGATACATGAACGTTGACGGATATCATCGTTCTCCTTATTTGGTTTATTCTCAGATTTACAATACTGACAATAAATCTCGTAAGAATAATATTACTACACTTCCACATTATCTTTACTGTAAATATGGTTTAACCCAAGCTTTCAAAAATATTGGTGTTGATATTCGTGTGGTCGAGCGTAGTAAATACGATGGTGAACAATATCCACAATCTGACTGGGTTTATTGTACTTCGGCAGAGCATTCAGTTTCGAATCGTTCAAGCCGTTATCGTAAAGTAACAGACTTAGGTATCTTAGTCCCACGTGACCAATATACATTCCGTGTAGAATCAATGATTGCAAGTTTCTTCTACGTGGTAGATCGTTTCCCTGAACGTATTACAATTAACGATTATGATCATCCAACAATCTGGCGCGTACTGCTGGGCAAATTGATTATGAACGGATCAGAAACAGAAGGGAAGATCATTAAACATATTGAATCACATATGGAGTCAGTAGATGGTTACATCGATAGCATGGGACGTGAGATCCTAATTGCCGATGGTTATCCAAACATTGAAAACATTTATGATTTGATGTATGTGTTGGTTGAAGAACTCCCGGTGAAAATAGCAAAAGCCGGTGAGAAAATTGCATCTCTATATGGTAAACGTCTAGTGGTGCATCGATACATTAATGAAGATATCACACAAGGCATTAGTCGGATTTACTTTGACGTTATCAAAGAGTATAACAATAAGAGTGATTTGACAAAGACAGACTTGCGTCGCATCTTTAAGCATCGTTTACCGTACACAACTATTCTTGGATTAAACTCAGGGAAAGCTTTTGTAAAATCTGTTTCAACTGCTTCAGATTGTTTAACTCACAAAGTTACAACCATTGCAACAATGCAGACAGAATGTGGTAAACGTGCGTCTAAGAAAGGACCTACTTTCGGTGAGGCGCAATATGCAGATGTATCAATTGCAGAGTTAGGAGGTATCACTAACTTGCCAGACCGAGATCCTACCGGTCGCTCCTCTTTAAATTTAATGGCTATGATTGATAGCAATGGCACATTAATGGCAAACCCGTCACATCAACACATTTTAGGTCCTGCACAAGAGGACATTCGGAGAAAGTAAACGTGGTCAAGATTAACAGTCTTGAAGAACTCGTTGCCTTGGGCAATCTTAATAAAGATTGCCTAGTTATGGCAACAGATGGTGTGATTAAGTTTATGACATCAATCAAGATCCCGTATTCCATTAAGGTTACGGGTGACACACTTTTCACATGTGCTCAAGTTTCCGATCCAATTCATTTTGTTGGAAAGAAAGCTTCATTCACAAGTGCGGTAAGTGGTTCATCTCTATCGTTCAAGAACATTTACTTAAAGTCAGATGCACCAATGTTTGACATTAAGCAGAATACAATTGAGCGTCTAGTGTTAGATGGTGGTTTTATTAATTGCGAAGATTTAGGATTAGCTAACTTTAAAACGTTGTTAATGTCTGAGTTCCGCTTTACAAATAAAGATCAAAAAGCATTAGAGATTGGTTCGTGTAACTCAATTACATCATTGGGTGTCACCAATTCGTCACAGCATCCTTTGTTAGAATTGTCCGAAACAAAATCTATCCGTGATCAAATCATTGTTCAAGGGTATCGTGATTCTAATAAAGGCGGATTGCTTTCTTTTGGTATTCGTGAAGAAGATAAAACCTATCTACTTGCATCGATTCCGAAACGAGGTATTCTTGCTAAACGTATTGAAGGCGCATCAGCAGATCTTCTACGTGTAATTCACAATGGCTACTACGCAATACCTGATCTAAACGTAGTCCGTAAGTATTTTGGTTAAACTCTAGTCGAGGAAATAAATGAATCAGTATCCTGGTCAATTCCAAGGAATGTATCCTGGAATGCAAACTCAACAAATGCCTGGATATCCGGCACAATACCCAATGCAAAATGGCTTTGGGATGCCAGCAGTAATTGGTCAACCCGCTGTAATGGGTATGGGCGGTTTTCAACAACAACCAATGATGAACCCATATCTGGCAGCGCAGATGCAGACTAATCAATATCAATATCCGACAGTTGCGGGTACTGGTGGTGTTTATCCTGCAACCAATATGCCACAGCAACAAAACCAAGGTGGTATGGCTGTAGGTAACATCTATACAGGTGAACCTACAATGCACAGTAATGTATCGCCAGCATTGCAACAACACTTAGCTGGTGGAGCTGCACAAGCAAGTGCAACACCTCCGAATGGTGCCGCTTATCCTGCATGGTTTCCAGCGCTTACAGGTGTTCCTGTAAATCAGTTAGAACAATGTATCCGTCAGACATTGAATGGTCGCTTGACCCGTTTAATGGAAAAAGTAGGTACCACCGTATTTGCAAAGTTCATTACACCACAAGGTTTAGATCAAAATTTTGTTACAAATTTACTTACACAGGTACGGCGTGTTGTTCAAGTCATCTTGTTGGTGAAACATAAACCTACAATGGTTGAAGCTGCAGCAGCAGCAGTTGAATATGTGCTTTATGGTACATTAGTGCAAGAGCTTGGTGGGATTGATGCTCCAACTGTCGCAAGTCATGAAATGATTACCGGAGTTAATCTTCGTGCAGCTTGGAATGAATATCGTGAGTTGGTCCTAGACCAACAAGCCTATGGTAAAGTCATCGCGCAATTCCAACAAAAATATCAGCAAGCAACAGCAACGCAACAAACTGCAGTGCAACAGGTAAATACCGGCTTTAACCAACCGATCAGTCAGCAACCATCTCAAGGTCTAGCTGCAATTGTTGTGAACACCACAGGCTCTATGCAAGACCCAATGGATCTTTTAGCACAAGAAGCTTTCGATAAACGTATGGCGCTAATCCAGCAACAACAGGAAGCCCAAAAAGCCCAACAGGAAATGATGGTGAAAAATCCAAACGATCCATGGAATTTAGGTTTAGTTACTGAGCCAGCTGTTCAGCAGCAGCAGCAACCAGCCGCGCAACCTGCACCAGCAGCAGGCAGTGTGAAATTATACGACGAATATTTACGCGTTCGTGGTTTACAGTATCTCGAAGGTGTAAAACATCATCCACGCTTCATCACTCTTAAAGACGGTACGAAAATCCAAAGTCTTTTTGAACCTGTTCCATTAGAACCAATGGATGCTGATTTGTTCTTCCGAGCAGAAGATCAGTATTTAGCGGATATGGAAGTTCATTATGCTAATAAGCGTCGTGAAGCAGAACAACGTGCGGTCGCTGCAACCCAACAAGTAGCGCAGCATGAGCAACAACAAGCAGTATCTGCAGTAACTACAAATCCAGTAGAAGCAGCAGAAGCAAATGCTCTGTACAATCAAACCATTGCTAATGGCGTACAGCAACCACACCCAAATCAACCACTACAACAACCAGCCGTAACAAAGCCAGTTGCTCCAGTGATTCAGCCAAATCAAGACTTACCTCCAAATCCAGTAATTGGTCAGGTGCACACTCAACCGAAGCGCCAAGACCAAGCAATCGTTGAATCGGAAGAAGCATTAGGAGGTGCAATCCAAACTCAGCGTAATGGTGGTGTAGTTCCACGTATGGGCATTGAAGGTGGTGATCCGTTTGCACATGTTTCTCCATCCATGTATTATGGTAGTGGTCAAGCAATACAAAATCTTGCACCAGAAACAGATTCGCAAGGTGATTTGATTGATCAAGGGGAAGATGCTTTTAATACATTGGTCCATGAGCAAGAAGCACTTGAAGCTGCGCAGATGGAAGCAATGAATCAGAAGTATGGTAATCCACAATCAATGGATGAAATCTTAAATGCTGCGCGAGAGCAAGGTATTGAAATCCACGAACCAGAACTTCGCGTTGATTATCTGAATATGGAGCCATCGAATCGCAAGCGTCTTTGTCGCGATCTTCATATTCGTAAAGTGCCTGCATATCTGAAAGGTCAACATAATTTGACTGCAGTGACAAAAGGCTCTAAACGTGAAGTGGTATTGGAAAAGGTTGAGTCCGTGGATTATTTAAAGCATGAAACTGAATTCCATAACGTAAAACGTTATGATAACTGGAACCCAGCTACAAGTGCTCAAGAGGTGTTTGTAGAGCACATTAAGACTGCATCTGAAAATGTGTGGTCTGAATCGACTTTCGTCAATAAGTTGAATGAAAAGTTAGAAGGATTGGAATCAATCGATGAGCGTGATCAAGCACTATTTGAAATTGTTGCTACACGTCCAATTGTTGAAATTGAAGATCTTATCACTAACACTAATACAAGTGACGAATATCAAATTGAAGTAGTTGAAGAACTTTCAGAACGCGGAGTAGATGACGTCGCTCATGTTGTGGAAACCATGATCGTCAATTACAAACGCATTAACACCAGTCGCATCACGTTATTGGGTGATAACATTAAATTATTCAATGACGTTGCAAAAGCCAAAACAGCAGGTGGCGTAATTGAAGCGCTATTAGTTCTGAAACAAAATACGACAATCCCAACACGTGATGTTGCGCGTTTGATTAAAGTATTTAACCAACACGTAAATACCAAACTTACAGTGATCTTCGCTAATGGTTGGGGTGTTACAGATGCAATTGAAGATTACGATGATCTATTGGATGCACTGCAAAATGCATATGCAAACATGACCATTGCTGATCTTCAAGCAACATTAACAAGCATTTACCTTGATGCAATCAGCGTTGCATTCCATGTGGTAAATGACGAAGCAAGTTTTCAAGAATCTGCGGTGGTAGGTAATGTCGAGTCAATCACATTGCTTCCATTCTTTTATCGTGATTATCCAATTGCGAAAGCAGATGATGTCGGCTACATTAGCCCTGAACAGTTCCCAGAACTTGTGAAGTTGCTTGATGCCGTATCTGGCGGTTATTCAGTTGTGAAATTGGTAACCCTAGATAATGTAGTTATGACATTCACCCGTGGTGGAGAATCTGAATTCTTCATCACAAGCGTTGATGAATAATCGACGTACAACTTGGATCAATTGTAATATCAACCTGTATTAGCTGAAGATGCTGGAAGGTGCGTAGAATTATGTAGTAAGCGGAGGTACAACCAATGATGGTCCGTGAGCTAGGTGATTTGAAACATTAGAAACTTTGAAGGCTAGTAAGGGGAGGGTAGTACAAGGAAATCGAAACTCTATGGTGGCTGCCGCTGGGCAGTCACTGTAGAGTATGATCCTTATTTTTTTGTTTGGTTAAGAATAAAATTATTTCAAATACATATTACCTTAATGAAGAAAATACTAGTCTTCAATTTTTAACTTATAATTTAGGAACCATACACATGAAACAATTAGCTAAAAATCTTTATAATGTAGTTAATAAACAAGTTGCAATTGTAAAAGATAATTATGTTGCAACCACTTTAATTGGGGGTGCTGTTACAGCATTATATCTATACGGTAGCTATCATCAAGAATCTCGCGGTAATCGCAAAGCGATGATTGCTATGGGTACTTATGCAGGTATCGCAATTCACAACACCGGTAAGATCTTACTAGAAAAGTATCAACGTGACAATCGTAAAGCTGCTATTATGTCTAAAGAACTCATTGATGAATTACTTGATATCGACGGTAATCCTGAAAAGTTCAAAGCAGAATTAGCTGCTCGCACAGTTGAAACTTACCGTGATTACCGAGTTGTTGTATGGGATGATTATACAGCTCTACAAGTGCAGATCCCAGCAGCATTACCGATTGCTATTGCTTGCTTATACGAACATAAAGTTATCATCCTTTCTCAATCAGCATATGGTCAAGATCGTGATATTTTGGAAACGATTTTTGAACATGAGATTGGACATATTGTTCTAGACCATGAAAAGAACCACAGTGATCCAGAAGGCTTAGAATATGAAGCGGATGAATATGCTTACCATCAAGGTAAAGACATTGTAAAGGCATTGCGCCAATTACGCTTTGAGTGCATTAAAGCAAATTTCAAATATGGTAAAACTATCAATTTAGATATGTTAAATCGTAGAATTGCAGTTGCACGTACTCTATCGCTTTAAGTTACAAACCCTTTGAATATTGTGGGTAAACAATACTCTGCCTGGTGAGGTGAAAATACATATCTTTAAAACTTAGTGGAATACTAAAATGAAAAAATGGTTTTGGCGACAATATGAAAACTGGCTTGGTTGGGTGATTGTAGCAATCATCATAATCGGCTTCCCCTACTTAACTTACTTACAACATAAAGGATAACATCATGTTATTTCAATTACCTATCGATGCAGATATTACCGTATTAGACAAAGGTATTTACGTTGATGAATTAAAACGTGTTAAACAGACAGACTTAGAGCAATGGATGTTTTCAGGAAATACTGAGATCGGTGCTTTGAAGATTCCTAATGCTTTTACACATAGCGGCTTAACACCAAGTATGTTGCTAAAGTGGATTGCCAATTATGGTTTAGCATTGGCCGATGTCGATGAAGAATATTATCGAAAGATTACCGACGAATTAGATCGTCGTTTATCGGTAATGAAAGATGCGCACTTCGATCGACTATTTAATCGAGATCAGAAGGATCGCAGTTTATTGCCGGCTGGTGCTTTTGCACCGCACACGCTATCTTTCAATTTCCATTCAGAGGACAATAAATGGAAGATGACAGTGTGGGATGAAGTTACCGGTAAAGAACACACAATCAATATTCACGAATATTGAGTTAAGTAGGTGACCTTAGTGGTCGCCTATTTTTAGTAATATTATTTTTTGGAACACTAACATGACACAAGTGCAAGTTTTAACCATCGATCATCGTGAACTTATTTCCCTAAATAATCGTAAAGCAGAAACTATAGAACACCCACCAAAAGGCTCGCCTTACAAACTTACCAAAGAGCAACGAGAAATTGTCAATTATGTCAAAGGTTCTTGCTTTCAAATGGTAGTTGATAAGATTACAGGTGAGCGATATAAAACTCGACAATGGTTAGATAATTGGTTACAATTATCTTTATCGTCATTGGGTACAGTTGTAGATAAAGAGTTATCTCCTTATCTCAGTAACATTATTCAGCTTGATGGCGTCACTGATGTATTTGGATATATGCAAGATAGTTATGAGCACCCACATATTGGTAGTGTTAGCAAATATGCTTCAGTAGTAAAACATTTTCGTAAGTACGTTAAATATGTCAATGTCGAAGTTCGTAAAGGTAAACCGATAATGTACGAAACTCGCGATGGTTGTTGGCGTTTTGACCCTAATGAAAGTGTGAAGATAGAATTAGTTGGTGTAAGAACCGTAACTGAAATGATAACGGCTATTGCCTCACATTCAACACAGGTAGAAAAAGTTACAACCTAACAGTATAATTAGTAGATCCCCTAGGGGATCTACTAATCTATTTACTTATTTTTTTTGATTATGCTGGAGGATTATCCTCAGCACCATCTTGACCTTCACCATCTGGGTTTCCTTCAGGATCACCTTCGACACCATCTAGTTTAGTTTCAGACATGTCAGTATCTAGATTATTCATATTAGTATCGTCAGTGAATTCATCAGGACTTATTGATGATTCAGTGTAAGTGTCACCACCACCATAACCACCCTCTGCTTCACCCGGTGGATTAGTTAAACCTTTTTCAAACTTATCTAGGTTTGCATTCACATCCCCAGAACGTTTCATGTCAGCTTTAACCATTGGCATAACGGCTTTAACAATTCCTTCCATGTGATCATTCTTCTCTTGCGCAAAGTCAATCATTGGTTTACCATCTTGACCAACTGAGATCACATCAAATAGCTCAGTAGCAACACCATTTGATTTCATCCACTTACGCATGAAGTGTGACTTCATGTATTTAACTGTTCGACCAATTTGCTCCATACCACCAAGACGACCAATTTCTTCTTCAGATAACCATTCTTCACTATAGAAGTGCTTTAAGGCTTCTTCGTAGAATTCGTTTTGTGTATCGAATGCTTCTTTCTGCTCTTTAACTTTCGTTGTATCTGCAGGAGGCAATTCAACTTGTAAAGCACGCAATACATAAACGATGACTTCTTCTTTTGTTAACTCAGCACCATTTGATTTCTGTAAACGAATTGAGTTAGTCTCAATTAATTTAAGTAATCCATCCATCAAGATAGATGAGTTATAAACATAGGTGCGAACAAACTCACTTAAAGACTCACTAAATTTTTTAGATAGTAGGTCAATACGTCGAGCAGTTAAGGCATTTGCCAAAACTGTCTGTGTTGCAAAGTCAGCAGAACCAGCACCTTCAATAATTTCAGGTGAGATACCAATCCCTTGCATGTGTAGTTTCTTCAACCAGTCATCATAAGTTGTGTCAATTGGTTTATATTGGTTGTCTAAATAATCAACACCAACATTTGTATTCGGTAGTCGTGGGTGATCTTGGGTACGTACTTGAACACCAGCTTTTTGCAGGTAGTTAATTTGATCCACAGGGTTGTTCGTTAAAGGATATTCACCTTGAGTACCTTTTACATATTCCTGTACAATGATCTTTAATGCTTTCTGTGGATTCTTTTCTGCAGGATCTAATGCAACATCTAAAACACGCTTAGTGATTGCGTTTTTAGAAGAAGCAATAGAGTTAACAATCATGTTCATTGAACGTAGAGATGCTAACAATTTACTATCATCAAGTAAAGTTTTACCTAAACCAAAATGATCGTAATCTACAGCCATATAGGAAAGTACATCAACTGGAATGTAAAGTAATTGAGTATGCTTACCTGCTAATGAACGACCGAGCATCATTAACATTGGCGTTTCTAAATTACCAAGACTATAACCAGTCCCCACATTACCTAAAGCAATACGTTCAAGTAATTGTTTCTCAACCATTTCTTGATAGATATAAGATGCACGACTTAAACCTTCAGTCATACCCATTTTACTAACGTCTAAATTAGATGGAGCATTAGCATTCTGTGAAGACTGTAAGAGGTAAGACATAATCCCACTTCCACCAACTACCGCATTTGATGAAGTTTGAAGCATTCGATACATGTTATCCAATTCAGAAATACGAATAGCATTTCCTGCAGGATCTAATGCAACGAAATATCCAATATGTTCTTTAACATCATTTGGACTATAAACCGGAATCACTGCTTCTGTAGGTAGTTTGAGAATTAAAGGATGTCCGACTGTTTCACGTTGCAAAGTATCGCGTGTGCGCACGCGTAAAATTGGCGTACTAACAAATTGGCGATCAGGATATAGTTGCGCTAAGTCACGCTTTTCCTTTTCTGTACGCTTGAAGTCGGATGGATTAATCACTTTAATTGATTCAACAGATGCAACTCGATGATCCATTAATTCGGATCTGTTAACAGTTGCACGACGAACAGCGATTGCTTCCTGACTAGCTTGTCGAGAAATTTTATTCTTCAAGATTGGTAACTTCAACGCATCAAAGTTATCAATTACTGATAAATGTAGTTTATCATCAAGCACTTGGTCATTTAACTTTGCTTTACCTTGTTTAGCTGTCGTACTTCGAACGAAGTCTAATAAAGACATGTCTTCAACGGATACAGTGTCCGCCGAACTACGTGCACCAATATAACCCATCGATGGTAAAACCTCACCATTTTCATATAGGTTAATTTTGATATGTTCTAAAGTAACCTTAGCATTACTATTGATCATGTAGTCGACAGCTGTCTCCGGCAATACTGCAATCGGGTAAGATCCTGTGCGACCAAGAATGTCCCAAAGCATATCTTCTAGCTTGTCTTCCAATTTATATGTGCCCTTAAAATAATCAGCGATATAATTGGATAATACCGCGGCACGATGATCGAAAATTTCAGTATCTAACTTATATGTTAAAGTTGGTCGAGACATATCCTTTGGTGCTAACATTGTACCAATAATAATCTCTAAAGCTAACTTTGTGTCTGGAAGTAATTCCAGAATATTTTTATTGTCGCGAATACGTGAAATAGATTCAGAAAGACTTGATCGTAAAAATAAATCATGATCTCTATTTGTTATGGAGTCCTGATCTTCAACCGCATCGCGAGTTTGCTCACCTTTAACCATTTTAGGGACGATAGCTTCAAACCCCTCAGGGTTGATTTGTCGACCACCGTAAATGGTGCTGGCTGTGCTACCTTTAAAGGCTTCTATAACTTTATTAGCCGCATATTCATTATTCGGGTTAGTCATGTTGATAAATTCCTTTAATATATCGTCATACAAAGATTTAGTAAATCGAGGTAGTAAATAATGTCACAGACTTTACATCAGATTTACCAAAGTAAAGCAATAGTTGTGACCAGGACAATGGTCATTAAGTTCCATAAGATAGCGGAAGCAATTAATGCATCTGTTCGTGCACAAGGCTATGAGGTGGATGAAAACAATCCAGCTTCATGGAAATACTACATGAACATGTTTGGTGAATATCATGAATCAGATCGTGCTCGACTGTTAGAATTATCTAATGGGCAACACGATAGCATCCGTATTAAGGTTGCAGGTGAAACTCAACCAGTAGAGGTAAACTTTAATAAGGTAAATATTTCTGGTGCAAATGGTGACGTTGCGATTGCTAACGAATATCGTTTTAATACCTTTTACTTTAATGAATTAGTTGGACGATATCCTGAGTTTGAAGATTTAATTTTAGGCGTGTTAAATCCAATCTCACCAGATATATCCACCTCTGCAAAAGAAGGTGAGATTCTGTATTGTGGTGGTTATGTTAAGACATTACTACCTACAGGGATATATCATTACGTCCGTCAGGACTATGGTATCATCAACGACAATTACCTGATAGAAGCCAATGAAGAAAATTTAATCTATAAGTTACAAATTCACATTGATAACTTTTTAGAGCGTTGGTGGAATGCAGGTTACGGTGTTTCATCAAATTTATTTTTAACAACATTTATTGGTTTACTTTATCTGTCGATCCCTCAAATATTAGGGAACATTCGCTTAGGGAATGCTAAGACTCCATTTGCGCACTCATTTCACATTAGAGAGCATCTTGAGTCATGGGGTGGATTAGGTTGGGTAACTGAATACTTATCGAAAGGAGTGCTGCTATGGCTCTATCGAAACATGGTTTGGTTGAATGCTAACCGAGGTAAAGCAAAAGTTTTAGATAACATAATTGAGAATGTTTTAACACCTACAAATATTCCGATTACTGGTTTTCGTTTAAGACACGATGTTGAAGATATGGATGCAGATGTATTAACATCAGTGCCATTCATGGAACAATATAAATTAAACTTTGCAAAAAATGCCTCACCAACACGAAATGAAATTATTGACATTATAAATGCTGAATTATCTTTGGCTACTGAAAACTATTACGATCAAGCTGGTCAAGCTGAAACGCTATCTGATCGTTCTAAATTTTCAATGTTCGACAATCTTAATACTAAAGTGTTGGAATCTACGGTAATTGATGACTCTAATAAAGTCCCAGTTACTTTAGAAGATATCGCATTAAACTTGTGGTGCTTCACCGCTAGTCGTGGTGATTATCGTGGTACTGTTATTTTTACAAACCCAGTCAATAATGAACGTATTCAATTGACTCCTTTAAATGCATACATTTTATCCTTCTACTGTTTAAACCGTGGGTGGGCTAATTATACATTTGAAGAAATTCCAACAATGTACGCTCGGTTAATTCATCGACATCCACTACAAACACCAGGTCCGGAACATCCTGTTAAACCAAAAGTATCTGATGTGACAAAAGGTGTGGTAAAACCTTTTATTACAGATGCTGAAATGGAAGACATCATTGGTACGTATGTTCCAACCTTTAAACATAACTCAACGACAAACTTTGGTCGCGAAGTAGAATTAGCACATGCGGAATCTTTACGCAAATATGCAAGTTATGCTCGCATTGAAGATGCACAAGGTCGCGGTTATGGTGAGTGGGTTGCACACAAATGTTACTGGTATAATGTCAAATGCCCTTTAACAGCTACACCAACCAAGTATAAAGATTGGTTGATGATCCAAGGTTTGGACATTGAAGATTATAGTCGTCAAGAGTTTGTTGAATTAGGTTTGAAGATTGTTGAAGCGGCAGTCGGTGTAAATATTCATCGTTCAGATGAAATCAGAAATCGTCAATCTGCGGTACTTGCTATCTTAAAACACTTTGCCAGTTATACAGTGCAAATTATTCAAAATACAGTTGCTTCTGATTCATATTGGTTAGATTGGAAACATACTCGTTTAACTAATTTCAAATCTAAAGCTAATGGTACATTGCAAGCTCAACTACCAATGTATACTGTGGTTACACACTGGTCAATCAAAGAGGGTGTTTTAAACCTAGATTTGTATACTGGTGCACATTACAAAATAAAGAAAGAAACACTGTCTTCTTTAGAAGACACCTCACTTACTTTCCCAACAGTTTCAAAGATCCGCCAACACGATAGTGCTCGTTTTAAATTCCCAACATTTGGGATTGTAAACATGGTCATTCCTGAGGTAATCCCAGAAACGAATAAACGTAACTATAGTTATTTGACTACAGTAACTTATCCGTATGGTGGCATTGAGGGTGTAACTACTCGTGCACGTATACTCAATGGATTAACTATTAGTAAACCTTTGCAGAAAGAATTTGAGCAAATCACCGCACGTGCAAAAGTTATTGGTCAATTAGAACTACATACCCCATCATTGATTACTGATGAAGGTTTTGAAACAAATGCCCGTATCCTAAGCATGGTGATTAATGCGCCAAGTACAGCTATTCCGGAAATGATTTCCGCAAGATCTAGAATCATTGAAGATATTACATTGATTAAACCTATGATCAATGCAATGGAATTTGTTAATACCAATAGTGAAATTTTATCTGTTGATGTTGATGTTGCGGTGGCTATAGATCAATCTGATTTATTAACGACTGGTCGATTGATTGGCGATATTCAATTAATAAAAGCTACACCTTTTGTAAATGATCAATTAAAAGCTAATGCAAACATTTTAAGTTTAACGCTTATTACATTATCTAATGATAGTGTTGAGCAAGTAACCGTGAATGCGGAAGTAATTGGTAACATTCAGTTGTTATCTGAAATTCCACGTGATGCAGAAGTAATTGATACTATTGCAAGTCCTATTGGTAACTTAACCTTGATTGCTCCAAAATCTACAGCAGTTGAAACTGTAGAAACAACAGCAAACATTTTATCTTTAACTCTACATCCATAACGGAGTAAGTGATGAACACTACATCAAACAAGACTGGTGCGCGCGTACGCATCACTACCAAAGCTGGTACTTCTGGTTGGGGTTGTAACTTAATCCTAAACTCAGCAACAAACAAAATGAAGACGGGCTATACCGAATCGCCTACACCAGTATTAGGCCAATCGATTATTCCAGTTGATGTAACACAAACTGGCGTACAGGCACCATTACCAGCAATGCAGATGACATCTAAAGTTGACGGCACGCCGAAGTATGCACGCATTAGCCCACAATCATGCAAAACCACCACAGTAACTAAATACTATTTCCGAAACACAGCTAATGCAACTGCTAACGTTTCAGAAATTGGTTATGAGGGATTAAACCGTGCATTATTTGTGGATGAGCAAGGTGTAGCAAAAGCATGGCCTGTAGCCGACCAGGAAGAAGTCATTGTTGAAGTAGAATTTACTACAGTAATGGCAGTTACTGATGTTGTTTCCACTATCAACGTGGTTGACCAAGATGGTGTAACGGTAGACACTATTGAAGTAACAATGACTGCAATGTATTCGGAAGCTACCCCTCCAGGTGACTGGTGGAAGTTACTATCACCTTCTAAGACAACCTCAGGTATCTTCATGGTGACCGACCAAAACTGGAATGGCTTATCTGCTGCATCTGCCGGATTCCAAGCATCTAAAGAAGCTGAACTTACTTTTGATCAACGCAACATTCATGTTGCAGTCGAACATATTGGTGCAGTTGGTGGACAAACCATTAAAGGTTACTTCTTACAATTGGAAGGTCGACCACCTCATATCTGCGCAGTGTTTAATAAACCACTAACCATTGGTGGTAACTATACATTCAAGTCTGAACTTAGCATTGATTGGTAATTCATAATTCTAATAGGGGTTTCGACCCCTATTAGAGTGTCATATGTCGTTTGTCCTTTTTCATATGACGACATACGTTCAAAGCTTATTTTGTTATTGTTTTTTAATCAATGAGGTATCCCATGAATAATGGTCAAAATACCGATATTCGGAGTGGTTTTCGCACGCGTTACCACATTACGCCGATTGACTCTGTAACCGGAGAAGATTCGGGACCAACGACAACAACGTGTAATTTAGTATTAGCTAGTGGTTATTTAGCTCTGGGCAATCCAACGGCATATACCAGTTTATCAATCGGCACAAATACCTTACCAGCTAATCCACATCAAACCGGAATTTTATCCCCGATCGCGCAACAAAAAATATCAGATGCGGATTTCAATCAACATATTTCGGATGCTGCTGGCGTAGTATTCTCAGTATGTGCCTATGAATTTTTATTCAAAGATTTCCTTTTCCCTGCAAACTTAAAAACACTCGACCTATGTGAAATTGGGTTAGATGGCGTTACTCGTGCAGTGTTTGATACTGTACAAATTGCTCGTAATAACTGGGTTAAAGTTATTATGGAAGTAATCTACGAATACACACCAATGCTTGAAGCGTGGGAAGTAGAGTATGAAGATCATATTCCAGGTGTTGTAGGTAATGCTATTTTGACAATTGAGCAAAGTGCAATTATTTATAACAACAAACCAAACAATAACACAGGTCGTGGCTGGGGTACTGATCGCTCTGTTATTTGTTATCCGTGGTCGGGTGTTGAACAAGATTATAATGATCGTGGATTAGCTGCAACGATGGGTCTAACTATTACACCGCGATTACTACAAGATCGCTATCGTTGGAATTTCGATGTTCGACTAACTCGCGCAACAGCGCCACTTATAATCCCTGGATTAATCGTGCGAGATACGGTTAATGGTGGTGGTTTCTTACTCCGTTTTAAATCTGGGGAAGAAGTATTCACTTTACCAGAAGATGGATCTTTAGACCTACAGTTCGGCTTTAGTTGGAATAACGTAAGTCAAATATAATTTAACCGTAGAGTAACCTTTATGCTTACATTGAAAATGGGCGTTGCAATACACGCTGACTATACATTCCGAGTTATTTCAAATGACCCTACTCGAAATGTAGGTCCATTTCTTTTTGTAAACAATGAACTTACTGTCGAAGGTTTAACGCAACATGGTAAAGACCTAGTAATTGGTCAAGCGTTATTCGGTACATCCAACCAAGTTGATCCTAACTTTAGTGGTGTAATGGTTCCTGTACGTAAGCAAAATATTGCAAATGTACTACCGACCAACAGTATGACCTCAGATGCTAAAGCTAAAACAACAACTATTAAATCTTCAATTAGTTTTATAGTTGATAATTTTGGTTTAACAGGTGATGCCTTCCTTGTTTTACGTGAATTTGGTATTGAAAATTATAACCGTTTAATTTTGGAAGATCCATTTCAGAATTTAGAAGGTTTAACTATTGCTGTGGGTGATCGAGTCGAAGTTAGTATTGACTTTAACTATACGTATTACACCAATAATAAAATCGGTACATTGGGTGAAGATGTATTTGGTGAACGCGTTGACTATACTTCCGAAATTGTAAAACTTCGGGATAAATCTTTACAAACGATTCGTCAAAATCCAGGTTATGCTGCAGATAACCCAATGGATGTCTTTCCAATTATTAAAGATATTCGTTCGGTACCATCATCACTTATTGATTTTCCAATTCGAGATGAATTCCAGCAAGAAAAGAATTTACTGGATGATAAAGTTCATCGTATTGATGCTAATATCCTTGGCTATTATGCTAATCGTACAACAGTTTACGGATTTATTCTACGTGACAATATTCGTGGAATGGGTACACTTGTTCGTTTCTTAAAACCAGTGTCATTTGATCCTGAACGTCGTTACGAAGTTGGTGGTTACATCCAATGGTCGCGTACCGTTGACGACATCGATGAAGGATTCAGTACAGTTGAATTAGACAATTCAACTGAATCAGTACCGATTGAAGTTATTCCATCAGGCTCAGTTGCAATTGTGCCGCCTTTACCAGACGTTGCAATAGAAATTACATCTTTGAAAGGTTTAAAGCTGTTATTGGATCGTTTGGGTGTGGTGGTAGATTTACCTACTGATGTAACTTGGGCAGTGGCTATGGAGCGTTTACACGCTACAGGGCTATTTGATCAAGTAGAATTATTAGCCAATCGAGTTGGTGCTCGTCGAGCTTCGCTATTCCAATATAATCCACCTTCAAGCATTATTCATAAAGCATCAGTGGATTACATCAAAGGTAAAGTAACTGGACAACCAACCATTTACCCATCATTAATTGCTGGTGGCGATTATTCCAATACGTCAATTTCAAATAAATGGCGGTGGGATTGTTATTTCCCATATTTTGGACAATTGAATAATGTAGTTTATGTTCCATTTGGCTTTGCAGCATTTGCTGACAGTTTTTCAACGATCAATAATTTACCCGCGGTAATTAAAGACAATGAAACATTAACGGAATACAAGCGACGTGGTGATGTTCCTGATATGGATGCCGAGTATACTGGTAAACAGTTGATCGATATGCATGTAAAAGCAGGCACTACTCCAGGTATTGTAAGTCATTTTACATATCCGGTAGAATCGCCTAATGCAAAACAAATCGTAGCAACAATGGTTAGTGATTTCGATACCCCAGAATATGATGACTGGGTGTTGGGAACCAGTGAAGTGACTGTAAATCTACGCACTTTGGATTTGCGTACGGAAGTTGTTAGCGATAACCGTAAAGATGTTACAGAATTCAAAATTACAATTGACCCTAGTCGACATAAAGTAGAATACAGTCAATTGTGGATCAAAGGTGTTAACTATGGATCGTTAGATAAAGTGCTTCCAGCAACTCTAGCGATGATTGGTATTAAGTTAGTAGTTACAATAGATGGTTCTCGCACGATCTATACCTTTACTTGTCCATATGCTGTCGGGATTGACCCATCTACAGACATCTATTTGATTGGTAATGAATACATTGCTACAAATGGTCATGAAGTAGCATATTTAACTTTAACCAATGGTACTCATGGTTTCAAAGTTTATAATTCCACTGGCGCAGATGTATCTAATTCCCTGTATCCAATTGAGAATCCATTCTTAATGGCTGGCATTAAGTTGTTCCAACCAACGCCAGATTACATCTTCAAGTATTTGAATTTAACAACACAACAAGCAAGTATTTATTTTGCTGATCCGACAATTACTACATCGTTACCTACAAATATGTTCACGACTGCATTTGCAGATTTTGAATATAGTGTTGATCACAATGATTCAATTAGTTGGAAATCTGAATTATTGAATGGTCCTAAGTTTTATCCAGCAATCGGTGTAGATTTATCCCGTATCGGTGATAACATTCCCGATACAACTGTAATTGTAACTGATAAATCAGGTAAGCAATGGACCAAGGTTCAGTTGTTAGAAACTCGTACAACTACCCCTAATCGCGTAATTGGTGATGTTCTTTATTTTGTATCTCCTTTTGCTTTAGTCGAGGGCAATACACAAATAACGGATACTTTACAATCCGAATATTACCAACAACACATCGATCTACGTGTGACTTCAATTGTTTCATTAACCTATCCATTGGAAAATGCAACAATCACACCAAATCCAATTAACTTGATCATCGGTCGTACGCAACAAGCAACTTACACCTACCAACCAACACAAGCAACAATTACGTCTGCTGCTTGGTCTGTATTGGATGAGACTATTGCAAGCGTTAATGAGTTTGGGCTAGTAACTGGCGTTAAACCAGGTACAACGACTCTACGACTAGTCTTGAACGAACGTATTATTGCAACTGCAACAATTAATGTTTCTGATGCTGAATTAAACATTACTTGTGATGGTGCTTTGAATATTACAACATGCTTGGATATTGAAGGTACTCAAATTGGTTTAAATATCAATGATGTAGAGACCATCAATGCAGGTACAGGTACAGAGCTTTATCAATACTTCCAAACTAATGACAATTTCCGTATTGTCAATTGTAGTCAATACACCAAGCCAGCTGATACAGTTGTTAGCGAAACTAACTTCATTGATCTTGAAGGTCGATATGATCTTTGGATTGGTGGTTCTTTAATTGCTAAGAATATCACGGAAGCAGAATACATCGATCACCTAGTGGCTGATGGTCGTTTCGTAATTTTTGATGGAGAAGAAAATGTCTAAAAAAGTTGCCAATGCTAGTAAGCAGCCGGTAGCTATCCGACTAGTGAAGCGCACTGGCGCTTCCGTCGGTTTTAGTGATGGGATTAAACCTGCTGGTGCGATTGACGATAGCCTAGAGCTATCTTTCAATCTTGGACCATATACTCCAGATAATGGGCGTTTTGTAATTGGTAGTGCTTCAACTCCAAATATTAAAAACCCACAAACGTATGTGGATATTGGTGAAGAATTCAAAATTGTAAAAGATGCGGATAAGCTAGTCATTGAAGCAGATTTAACAACAAATGAAACAGATCCGAATTATACTTCATTGATGTTCGGTATATTTTTCCGGTTGAAGAAAGCGGACGGTCTTTATGTAATGGCGTCTGAGCGACCAACGCATACCGTCATTAACTATAAGAACGTACCAACTCAAGTAGAAAAGGTTGCGATTAAGCAATCAGTTGGTCAGTGGTTTAATGATGATCATTATTACATTCCTTTATATCTAGGAACAGTAAAAGAATTATTGGCACATTGGTCACCAACAACAGCAATGGGTTTGCCTGAATTAAAAGCTTTAGGCGATAAAGTAATTAGTAATAAAGTTTCTCTAACAGTAGACCTACCGTTAGAAACAGTAACAATTACAAATACTGGTGACTTTGTAATTGGTGAAACGGTAGACATCACACATGCATATACCCCTGCAATTGCCAAGATTACCAATGTAGCTTATGCTGTTGATGATCCAGCTATTGCTGATTTTATCCCAGGTACGAATAAATTAGAAATTCGATCTATGGGTAAAGTGAATGTTAGCGTAACCTTAACCGATAATATCGGTAACGAAATGACAACTACTAAAGAATTCAATACAGTATTGGATTTTGCACCAATGGTAGCTTCATACGCGACGAATAATTCACTTGTTAAATTTTCTATAGCCTTTACTGATCAATCTGACGGTTTCATTGATTGGGGCGATGGCACAATTGAACAAATCAAAACAAGTGAACCTTCTCACCAATACGTTGGTTCTGGTCGACGCGATGTATCTGTTTGGATTCTTGCACCAATACATGGCGTTCAACTTCATCCAACTACAGCGCTAACAGAAATTAAACAATGGGGTGATGTAGCACTTCCGATTGCACTACTCCAAGGGAACACTGAGTTAATCAAAGTTCCAACTACCGCACCTATAGGTTTAGTTGCGGCACCATCAATGTTTAAGGGCTGTACTAAATTCAATCAATCATTAAATGGTTGGAACATGTCAAATGTTACAACTGTTGCATCTATGTTTGAAGATGCTACTTCATTTAATGGTCTAATTGATACTTGGAACATGGCGAAGGTAACCGAATTTGATCGCATGTTTAAAGGGGCTATTTCCTTTAACCGTAACATCAATCCGTGGAATGTTTCAAAAGGACGTACCTTTACAGATATGTTTAAAGGCGCTTCGTCGTACGATCAGCCTATTTCTGCATGGCGTGTTCCAGTATTAGTTGACGATTCAGTTAACTTTACAGGCATGTTTGAAGATGCTGTATCATTTAACCAATCGGTACTTGGCGTTATCCACGCTGGCGTTGGTCGTTTAGAGCGCATGTTTAAAGGTTGTGTATCTTTCAACCAAGACTTGTCGAGCGTTCAATTTGCCGAAGACATTATCTTAAACAGTTTCTTGGAAGGATGTATCAATTTCAATAGTCAGTTAGGTAATTTAAATAATGCCAAACCGACTCGTGTTGATGCAATGTTGAAAGGCGCTGTTTCTTTTAACCAACCAATCGCAGGAATCGACTTCTCAGTCGTTCAAACTGCTGAATCTTTCTTGGAAGGCTGTTCAAACTTCAACCAACCACTTAATGATTTGGATGTTAGTAGTTTGGTAAATGCTAACTACATGTTAAAAGGTTGTTCAGCTTTTACAAGTGATTTATCAGAATGGGATGTTCATAATCTTTCTTCTGCAGATGGCATGTTTGAAGGAACGTCCAACTTCGATAGTGCATTGAATTGGTGGTGTGTAAGTAAGTTAGCTTCTGAACCAACAAACTTTGCAACTGGTTCATTCTTAGCAAGCTCGAATTATCCATTGTGGGGTACTTGTCCTGTTCGTAATGTGACAATCGACATTGCTGTTAAGGATACTTACTTAATGATGGGTGATACGGGTGTAATGACGTATACATCGAACAAACCGTTTGATGAAACATCAGTTGTTTGGAGCAGTAGTAACCCAGATGCTATTTCTATCAACGCATCAACTGGCGAGTATGCTGTTGTTGGTTTGGGTGGTGCAACAATTAGCGTTAAGGTTAATGACCTGTACAACGCATCTCGTTCGTATGTGACTATTCAGGAATATACCCCTGCTTTATTTACAGTGAATGGTGGAACTGTAACTATTCAATTAGCTAATAGCTCTGCACGTAACAGCGAAGCATACGTAAGTTGGGGTGACGATACATTCGAACAGTTAACGAATGTAAGCCCATTAACACACACTTACGCTGACAATGAAGTACGTCAAATCTCAGTAATGCCAATGTCACCAGTGGGATGTGCATTTGCAATAGATGGTGATTCAATTTCGGCAGTTACACAATTTGGTGAATGTGACATTACTATCACATCAGCTACCTTGACAAATGTGCCTGCAACGCTTCCGTCGACAATGACCAAACTTGCGTTTGTAAATTGTCCAGTATTAAATGATCCGAACATTTCGAATTGGAATGTAAGTAACTTTACAGACTTCAGTCGCATGTTTGCAGGATGTTTTGCATTCAATCAACCACTAAGTGGATGGGATGTAAATGATGCAGTCAACATGTCGTACATGTTTGAAAATACATCAGACACTGAGGTTATGTTATTCAACCAAGACATCTCGATGTGGGTAGTTGATAATGTAACTAATATGGAAGGAATGTTCTTAGGTGCGAATAATTTCAACCAACCAATTGGAATTTGGAAAGTTGGTAAAGTTACCAACATGATCAGCATGTTCCAAGGTGCGGAAGCATTTGCTCAGGATATTAGCTGGTGGTGTGTGACTAACATTACTGTTAAACCAACCAATTTTGATTTAGGTTCAGGTCTAGCTGCTGAACAATTACCTGGTTGGGGTGCTTGCCCATCTCGCACAGCAACACTTACTGTTAGTGGCACACAAGCAACCATGGCTGTTAGTTCAGAAACACAATTAACCATGACCTTGCGTGATGGTAGTAGTGATGTTGCCATTACAAGTCCTGTCTGGAAAGTGAGCGACGAAACCAAAGCAACCATTACTGCTGGTGGCTTATTGACTATTTTAGCAGAAGGCAATTTCACGGTAAGTGCAACAGCTAACCGAGTCTATAAAGCTAATGTTGAAGTATCTGCAGTCACGCCTACTGTTGAAATTTCTGGATCTGTTACTGGTGAAGTGGGTGAAGTAATTAACCTACGTTACACATCTACACCGCTTTATACTCCGAAATCAGTTGTTTGGGTAAGTGATGACGAAACTAAGGCAACTGTAAGTTCTACTGGTGTCGTAACACTGTTAGCGGTTGGTGAAGTAGCAATTACAGTAACGCTTGACGACACATATAGCGATTTACACGTAATTGATGTTAAACCTGAAACAATCCAATTTACTGGTAAAACCGCAGGCGAGTCTTTGACGCTAAGCGTTCCTAAAGATGCTGTATTCTTGACTATTGATGGCGTGGATGTGAACCCGACTACTGTAACAGAAACTCATGATCAGTGGGTAGTTCCAGTAACTGCAAATCAAAACGTGATGATTGTGGCAGCAGATTCGATTAGCCCATTACCATCACTCGTATTTGGTAGTGGTTTAGGTGAAGTAACTACCTGGTCTAGTCTTGGTCATGTGGTTGCAGAAGGTGATACAACCGCACCTGTTGTTTTAGGTGCAGACATTGTAACTGTTCCGAATCACTTACCAGCGAACTTTACATCGCTTAACCAAATGTTTAAAGGTTCAGCAGCATTTAATGATCCTAATGTTTTACAGTGGGATCTGGTAAACGTTAAATCATTGACAGAAATGTTCAAAGACGCAGCTCTATTCAATCAAGAAATTGGCGAATGGAATGTTACAAATGTTGTAAATGCTGATGGGATGTTTAATGGCGCAACAGCAATGAGTGCAGACTTGTCATGGTGGTGTGTTTCAGGCATCTCTACCGCACCTACAGACTTTGCAACTGGTTCTGGTTTAACTTCGGAAATAACACCGTACTGGGGAACTTGCCCTATTCGCACTGCCACAGTAACCTTTAGTGTTCCGGCTACTGTAACGGTAGGTGATGTTATTCCATTGACATATACACTAGATCCTGTTTTTACCGCAGGTAAAGTTGAATGGTCTACCACTACTCCAGATGTAGTTTCAATAGACAATGTTGCAAAAACAGCTACTGCTACGGGATCTGGCACAGCTTCATTGTCAGTGACGATTAACAACTCTATCACAGCGACTAATGAACTTGAAGTGTTAGCACCTAAAGCTCCATTTACGGCTGTAACAACCGGTAGTAGTTTGGCAATGATGGCGCCTGAAAATACCGTTAAATTATTTGTCGATGGCGTTGAGATAGTTCCAACTGGTACTGGCTGGTCTTCTTACTACACTGCTTTAAGTAGTGAGGGTATGACTGTAACTGTTGTTCCTGTTACACCTTCAACACCATTGGGTGATTTTACGTTTGATAATGGTATTAGTGCTGTTACAAATTGGGGTGAGGGTTTTAAACCTAATGCAACAATCCGATTCGGTACTGATCTTGTAGGTGTACCTGACCATGCACCACCAGGATTGAAATCACTGAATTCATTGTTCAATGGTTCACCAGCATTCAATGATCCTAATGTAGTTAATTGGGATATGTCAGGAATTACCAACACTGGATACATGTTCTACGGTGCTGTTGCGTTCAATCAACCTATTGGTAATTGGAAGTTTGATAGCATTACAAACATGGATGGCATGTTCTACGGTACAACAGCGTTTAATCAAGACCTAACTGGTTGGTGTGTGACTAACATTACTGCTACGCCAAGTGACTTTGGGACTGATAGCGCATTGGTTCCTGCGAACTATCCAGTCTGGGGCACATGTCCTGTACCGGCACCAAGTCGAATCATGGGCTTCAAATTTAATTAATAGGAGTTTAAAATAATGGCAAGTCTACAAATCATTGTTAAAGCTACAGATGAAGCTGAAACAATTTTGTCAGACCGTACCATTGAGTATACACACCCTGCGGAAATCGCAGGGTTGTATAACCAATTGAAAACGGCGGAGCAACCAAATGGCAGTTTCATTATTTTTAATGAAATTCCCCAAGACTATGCTGGTGATAAGATTGCATTGCTTGCAGTATCAGTATTGAATAATGTACATTATAAAGTTACTTTGATAGGTAATATTGTGGCAAATTTAACCATGTCCGATATTTACGGTACTGTCAAAGATTTAGATACTGCAGAACATTCCATTACCTTCGACTTAACCAGTGGTAATGACTCAAGCCTTACAATTCATCGACCGTACACACAACGACCTGAATTTGTACACACAGATCCAACTGGGGTTTGTCGAATGGCGGTTATTTGCGGTCAAAAAATCTATACACCGCAACAAGAGAATATTCGATTCAATTTAACTGAAGACCAAGCTTTTTACATTGAATTTAATAACGGTGTAACAAAAATTAAATCGCAAGGTTATAAGGATATTATTTTAGTCCCAATTACTAAAATAACCGGAACATCGCTCGAAGATTATATTACCGATAACTCTTTGTTTGATCGAGCAGTCGCACACCCCGATAAACATACAGTAGCAATTGCAATTGCCGAAACTATGGATAGCATGGGTGGTCGCATTTTCCCATTAAATGAGAAAGAAGTGTTAAAAGCACTTAACATCATTAATACTGACCCACGCTATGAAGCATTGCGAGATGTATATTTAAATCCGTATACTTATGGCACAGTTACACAATCATACACATCAATGCCATCGTTAGGATTTGATAAGATACAAGTGGATGCTAATGGTTTATCCGAATCATTAGTTAATATTGGTAAGAAGTTCTTAGTGGGTTATTTAATTCACAAAGATCGAACAGATGTAGCATTAGCCGATAGTGTGGATAATGAATTTGCGCTGATGGGTAAAGTTGGCGGTTGGACTGGTCAGAATATGCCTGACGGCACTATTCCGTCAAATGGTGGTTTCTACCCAGGGTTGTCGCGCGGAACATTAGTGACGTGGCTTGCATCCGGTATTGAAATTGATGACTATTATTTATTACCAATTAATTTACCAATTATTGGTGATAGTGGTCGTTACGTTGCGGGATCAATGTACCCTGATCGATTCTCAATGCCTGCACCAAATCACACGCCTGCAACGGTATCGGATTTATCGGTGCAGTCAGATATACGTTACACCGTTGATTTTCCTGTTCGCGATTTACAAATGCGCCATTGGCCTGCAACACCTGAAGAATATACTGCTGTTAAAACAGCTTTCGAAGGTAAGTCGGTGGATACCACATGGTGGTTAAATATCTTCAATACCGAGAACTTAACGGAATCTACAATTGAAGGGGTTCGAACCTTTAATTGGATTTACCCAGAAGATTTGTATGGTTTAACGATGTTAGCATGTGGTGTGGCGGTAAATAAAGCTGCACTAGATAAAGCATTGGTAGGTAACTATTACAATAAATTCCCAGTAGGTACATTAAAGACTTCATCAACAGGTAATGCTAATTCATTCTTGTGGGAAAAGCTTCGTGAGTTACAGCAGAACGCAGTTGTGATTGGGGATGAATATTTCTTCGGAGAAGGTTCAATGCTTAGTCCATCTGATGCATTCTACAGTAGTCTCGATTTGAAGAAGTATACCATTAACTTTGGTGATACTGATGGGTCACATTGGGTTGAAAATGTGTTAGCTGCACAACTCAAGTTTAGAGTAGCCGAATAAACTATTTTTTGATGCGTTGAGATGATTTGATTGTCTCAACGCATGGAGATTAAAATGAGTTATAAGATTCAAAATCGAAGTCCCGACTCGAAGCGAATCAAACTGATTAAGCGTACAGATGGGCGTGTTCAGTTTGCGGGTAATGTAATTCCAACCTATCAGGAAAATACCATTCAGGCTGGTTGGTGTATGGCTGCAATTACGCCACTACCAGAATTAATTGATCCACAAACAACGTTTGAATTAACTGCAGCCCCAATTGGTGTGGATGGTCGTGTATCGCTTTATCGCAATGATACATTAGTAAGTTCAATGCGTTATAATAATTTAAATTCAAATGCAGCAAAAGTAAAGTGGTTTAACGATTACTTTGGGGCAGTTGTTCTAATGGCTGTAATTCAAGGTGTCACGGTATTTACCATTCGCGAAGAAGAAACAATCGTAACATTGGTATTCGAAGATGATGACATTGACTACAATGCAAATGACATTGGTCCAGCCACAGCTAATCGAACAGCTTTCTTCCGCGAGCAATATCGATTAGCTGTAGGTTTAAAACTTACTGAGATCGATTGTACAGGTGCTATTGACTTTGCAGGCATATTGACATTCAACGATGATTTTGCGGGTACTGTGAGTAATTCAAGTGGTTCTGTGGATTATGAAAATACCGGGGAATGGATTACTGCGATGGAATCTAAAGGTTTCACAGTAATTCCTTTAGATGACTGGATTCCGCGTCCACCTGATGAATTCTATCCACGCTACACTGTTCGATTCTCCGACGAGTCACCAGTTTATGAGGTAGAGCCTTCACATTTAACAGTTGAACTTACAGATAAGTTTAATCGTAAAACAACGTATACTGGTAAAGTTTCAGATGTAATGGATAACTGTCGTTTAAAAGGTATCTTATTGCAATACAATGCAGAATCTTTGCGTGTAGGTACTGAGCCTGGAACTCCATTTACTAAAGTTAAAATTACAATCAGTGATCGACAATTTGACCCAGTGCCATCAGACAGTTGGCAGGATTCAAATTGGAGAAATCCAACGGTTTCATTATCTAATAATAACAGAACCATTTCTGGTAATTTTGGTTGGGATGATCTACCTGAATTTTGGTGTTTTCAATCATTTGTTGTTAATGGTGCAACTGGTACTGCTGGTGATACATTATACTTTGGCGATATCGATTATACCGTTAAAGGTACATTAACAGAATCAGAACGTAATGTTACTGTTGCAACTGATTTCACTGAGACGTGTAGTTGGAATACCCATAACCCAGTTTTATGTCGTCAATTAAACCAAGTTGATGAAGCATCTGCAACTATTAGTGCGCGTCTTGTTGGGCGTGGTGGTAAGATCTTTGACTTTAACCAAAATGGTGTGTGGGGTCCTGAAGGTACTATGGGTTACATGTGTCAAGCACGTGACTACCGACCTACCGCTTTGCGTTGGTTACCTAATGCATTTAACTATGGTTATAGTATTCCAGAACCAGATATGCCAATGTAATTCAATAATGCCAGTGAAATATCTGGCATTCTTTTAAGGTACTCAATATGAATCGTTTCTTATTAAAGAACGACACGACCGAGAATGTGAGCGCACGTGTTTCTGTGTCACCTAGTGATGAATTAGGAAACCTTGGACATGAAGGTGCTACAGTAATCGAGGATGGTCGTTTAACTACCTGTCTAGCGCCAACGGCAGTAGTATTACCAGATCCAACTGGTCATCGTAGTCAATGTTTTGAATTAAAAGATGAAGGTCGTTATGCAGTTGAGATCAATGGCGTAATACAACCATTTGCTTTTTCACCTACAGACTTAATGGATTGTTTTAATGGTGAACATGAATCGCAGATTCGTTTCTTAGAATGTTCCGAGAATGTCTGTTTGAATGCCATTGAAACTGCTTCAACTGGTGGCGTTTGGGGTGATGCAACTATTACCATTAATGGAATTTCTTATCCTAGTATTTACGATGCTGGTGTTAAGTTATTTATTGACTTGGTTACCGATGGTGAATTGCACTTTATTTGGAATAACAAAACTACAGAATTCCAACGCGTTGAAATCAATAATGCTAATTTGAACGCTAACGATTATGGTTGGGTTGATAACACTAACCCGACAATGAAGTATGATATTGCAAACGGTACAATTAAGTTCTGTTTGGCTCCGGCTGAAGAAAAACCAGAAATTAGTTGTGCAGGTGCAACGTCTATGGCTCGAATGACTAATGGCTCTGGTACATGGGACATTGAATTAAACGGTCAATTATTCACGAGTCCGGATGGTTGGGGTCTTGGATACTTCATCATGCAGACTCCAGCTTTAAATTCCGAATTAGAAGGCAATGGTGATGGCGACTTCTTCTTAATCAATAAGAGCAGTTCTAATTTCCAACGTATTCGTATTATTCCAAAAGATGGGTCTAAGTGGGAAGTCCATCCTAATAATGAAAACCCAACATTAATGGTAAATGATGACGATAGCATTAGCATGTGTTTATCGCCAGTACGACCACCAATTAGTTGTGAGGGTGCATCACCAATGTTCGAGGCTAAAACCAGCTTAGAACAAAACACAATTGAAGTTAGTGTTGATGATGGACCATGGTTGTCGCTGTACGACGTCACGGACATTAGTGCTTCGATGTTGCCAGGTAATCCTGGTGTAGACATTCGTTTCAGTTTACTTGATGAAGATGCTCGACATGTTCGTGTCCGCACAAGTCGCGATATTGGTCTATATGTTAACCCTGATCGCGGGTTTGATCAAATCAATACAAATACAGCCTATACCTTGTACGATCGTAATGGTTTAATGATTGATCCATTCGATCCAAAAAATCAAGATCATAGTGGGCGTGAATTTGATTACCCGGATACAACCGAAGACTTTGCGGTATTCTTCGCAGAAGCTGAATTTTGTTTAGCACCAATCCCTGAAGAAACAGTCACAGTTGATAAACCATTTTTGGAATATAAGTTTAACCCAACCTTTAGTTCTCTATTCAGTTACATGTCTATGGAATATAATGGTAAAGTTTATACGGCTTATCATATTGGATTTGGTAGTAGTATTCGAGATCCTTTATTGGCAATGCTTATTGGTGAATGGAAAGCAGCTGATGGCGAAATCATTAAACCGATTGGTTCACATGTCGGTTATGAGGACGTATATAGTGTTCCTCGTCACTTTAAGTTGGTCGATAATGCTGGTGGTAGTGGTAACATTGCTATCTCTGGTTTCGGCGATAATACTCTATTGCCAAACTTGACATTCACTGAAGATCCAGCGGTAATGAAATTCATCATTACACCATCTACAGGTATTGCACCACCGCCAGAACAGCCTGAACGTGAATGGGTTGATTTGATTGATGTATATGGTGCAGGTCGTGGTGGTGTTGGCGATATTCATTTTGATATCGTAATGAAGACTATGGGCTATTGTAAAAAATAAAGGTTAATGGGGAATAAATAATGACTAAGTTATTTATCGAGAATGCGAATAAAGGTGCTGGCGCACAAGTTCGCATTTACCCATTGGACGAAAACAGTCAGGTGATTGCACCTGACTCGTTCACTTCAATGGATGACTTGGGTTTAAGTTTTGGAATTTCACTTTTACCACGACCGGCAATTGAATGTGTTGGTACTGTGGCACGTAGTGGTGGGATTATAATAGATGGCGATGGTGAATTTGGAATTACAACGGAGGACATTGACATTACTGCAGCAAATACTGTGGAAATGTTAGATGCACTTCGTGCTGCCGGATATCGAGTTGATAAACTACCACGTTGGACTAGTCCGCAAATTGTTTGTCAGGGCGGTAAAGTTGAGTCAGGCTGGTACGATTTTCCTAATGGCACTCGATTCGAGTTGGTCGTTGATGGTGAATCATTGGGTAGCGATTTCTACTTTAGTAGTGGAGATCCTAATGGTAATGACCGAATCATTCAGGAATTAAATAATCGTGGTGTTGAAATTGAATTTCAACAGGAGATAGGTTAATGCAATTTCGATTAAAGAATATTTCAAATCAAAATCATCGTGTAGAAATGCACTCTACGAATATGGATACATTTAATCAAAATGGTCCAGAACCTGGTGATGTTGTACTTGAAAATAGTAATCACTCATTTAATGCTTGTTTGGCAGGATTGGCTGGTCCGTTAATTACTTGTACGGGTTCACTACCAACTGCAGGATTCCGAACAGTAAATGCTTTTGATGGATTATTCTACCTTAATGGCGTAGAGTACAATTTCAATGTTCCTGGTGAAACATTCCTAGATAAATATCGCAATTTGGCTGCAAACAACTTAGATCTCGATATGTTATTGGAAGTTACCGAGATTAATGAAAATCCTAATGAAGTAATGTTCACGGCAGCAAGTCCTACACCAGTACGTGTAGCAATAGTTGCAAGTAATGGTGGGGTGGTTAACTGGCAGCAGCAACCATCGGAAACAGCAGTTAATGAAACTATTGAGATTACTGATTCGCAGGTTACTTTCTGTTTAATGGGTCGCTGGTCATTTGATATCAATAAACCAAATTCATTGTTTATTGATAATCAAAATTACATTAGTTTGCAAATGTTCCCAAATAATCCAATTTTATTAGATGAAACAAATGTACAATTAACAATTATGGATGGTGTGGCGGAAATAACTACCGATTTCCTGTCCGAGAATTATGCATCCTGGTCAGTTAAAGCAAAAAGTGCAGGCAAACTTCATTTCCAACTATGGTGTCCTTTCTTAATTCCAGAATACCAACTATTTGAAATAGATGCTTCTGAAATGCCAGTAATGGAATTAGTTGCACCGGGATTATTTGATTGGAATATTCGAAGTCAGTCGGTAAGTTTATCTGCGATAGATCAATCATTTAATGATGGTCTAACAATTCCAGCTGCACAAATGCAATATCAGATTACCTCAAAAACTACTTACCCGCCATACCACAGTAACGCGGTTGGTTTAATTAGTAAAGAATTACTGTTCTCTGCCATTGGTAGTAGTGAACTAGTTGGACATGCTTACCATCCAGCGGTGGGTCAGGTTTTAGATTCTAAATCTAAGCTGATCAATGTATTTGGTGTTCCAGATGGTGTTGATCTCGGAATATTAGAGCCAGGATCTTCCACAGAAGTTACTATTGCTTTAGAGGGTGTTGTAGATTTGCCAGCTGGATGGACCACTCAGTTAACAAAACGTTCTCCGTTATCAACGGACATTTCCGCAATGGCTAATTGGTCAATAGATCCAACTAATCCGATACACATAACTGTCAATGTAATTGGTGGTGATTACGCGAATAATATTATTCTCGGATTAGATTATATTGACCCTGATGGCAATCCAACCATTACTACGGAAATTAATTTCCGCATTAATACCAATTAGGTTAGTTGATCTAACGGTTAATTTTAATTGGGGTTAGATCAACTAACCCCACTTTTAAAAGGTTAAATAAAATGGCGATAGATCGCAGCAAGGGCGTTCAATGGATGGCTACTCAACCAAATATGGTTGTCAGTATTTTTACTAAAGGTGCTTCGCCAATAGATCCACCAATTCTTATTTATAATGGTATTTTTGGCGAAGCCATGGTTGCTGCGTTAAAGGATTTTAATATTATTTATAATTACGATCCAGACGCAACACTACCGCTAGAAGACAGTGGGTTATTATACAGTACCGACTTAGAAGAAACTGCATTATTAATTTTGGCTGCAGATGCAGAATTAGATGCCAGCGATATAGTTATCCAACCAGGATATACTGTCGACGGTATTTCTATTCGCGATACCATGCTAGATAACGTAATTGAAACATTTAAAATTATAACAACTACTACACCTGAAGGTGATGTAATTAGCTTCGAGCCAGCACCATTAAATATGGGGCGTTGCGATGCATTTGATTGTGTGTTAACTAATGCATTAATTGCAGGAGTTGGTTCGGACATTATTTTAATTTCAGGTACACAAACAGCTGATTTAGGTGCAATTCTAAAAGTGCCAGAAACTGCAGAGGTAACATTAACTGGACCTAATGGCGCAATAACACCAGGTGAAGTAGATAGCCTTAATATCTGTCTGGCTCCAATTCAACCAATTACTGACGACTCAGGACTTAGAGAGACTAGTTGCTTTGAATTGGATGGTCTAGTAGCCATTGAAATTAACGGTGAAATTGTACCTTACCATTTTGCAGCAGAAGATCTACCAAAATTCTTTAATGCTTCAAATTCTTACGGTATTCAGTTTGAGAAGTGTGGTGAAATCCAATGTGTGCCATCAAGTATTCTTATCAGTAGTAATAATCTTTTAGGGCGAGCATTTACCGCGGGTGAATGGTCAATTGACTATTCAATAAACAACGGTCCAACCCAAACCTATACAGTATTACTTGAAGCAGAGCAATGGCCATTGGGAGTATGGCGTTCAATGGTGCAGGCAATTTTAGGAACTCCAGATTCTAACATTCAGTGGGTTGATGGCGGTGGCGGTATTGGTCATTTCCAAATTTATAATTGGTCATTGTTAGGTGGTGGAATGGAAGGTGGTGCAGATTCTCGCACAATTTCCTTGATTCGAAACACGAACCATGTCAATGATTTATACTGGTTCTTCTTGGATTACTTTAACAATTCGACCAACGGCGAACGTACAGAAGCGATTAGTTGCGGCACTAGCGAATTCCCAGGTTATTAAGGTGTATCATGAAACTAAATATAAAGAACTTTGGACATCCGGATGGTGTGGAGGTTCGCATCATTAAGGTATCTGCAGCCACTACTTTCATTGATGATAATGCGGAATTTCAAGCATTAGATATTGAAGGTATTGAACATGGGATTAAATTATCTGGTGGTCCAACACCAATTTCCTGTGATGGTGCAATTGCACATGCTGCAATAATTAATATTGGTGGTGATGTAATGGATGGTCCAAATCCTTTTACATTGGAATTCGAAAATGAACCACCAGTTCAGTACAGTACATTTAATGATTTAGCTGATGCTTTAGATCGAAAAGACTTTGTAATCTTTATACTTGAAGATTGGACACCTCCAGTAGTTGCAAGTTAATTAACATTAATTGGGTAACCTTTAGGTTACCCTTCTTTTAGGATAATAGTAATGGCTAAAGCTATACTCGTTAACATTAATGCCGGTACAAATGAAGCTCGTCTTCGGATTAGCGGAAATGATATAACTTATTCTGGTATTGGTGCTGCAGGTGCGGAAGCAAACACATTTAGTGCTTGTACTAAAAATTGGTTATGGGTAGAACTTCCTCCGGAATATGTAAAAACTACATCAGAACCTATTTTTATTAAAGGCTCTGTAGCAATCGAACCGTTCTATACCGAAGTAGAAGGTGGTCCAACTTACACCAGTGGTATGATTCCATTTATTATCGGCGCAAATCATATTGCACAATTTTTTGAAGCAAATCCAAATTACCCATTTACCGCAATTCCTTATATACCAGAAGTGCCATTAGCCGATGGGGTATTCGCGTATCAATTTGTTTCAAAACAAGCAAATACTGAATTTACCATGTATGCAGTTTATGAAGGTTCTTCAGTTGAAACTTTAATCGGATTAGAGTATGGTACTATTGCTTTAAGTGAAACGGTTCCAAATACTGGTGTATATTGCCGATTAACCAAAACTGAAGAAACCCCATCTGAGATTAGCACAACCTACGATTACATTTCTCAATCATTGACAGTTACTGGTTTAGCTGGCGTTGAAGTAACGACAAAAGATCCTAACAATAATGTTATAGGTACTGGCGTAATCGGTGAAACTGGTAGTGTTACTTATAATCTTGATGAAGGAAGTTTACCAAATAATGTAACAATTACAACAGCTGGTAATTTAACTAATTCAGTAGAAAATCAATTACTAACATCATCTAAATTTATATATGCACCAACAACTGCCAATTACGAAGGCGGTATTGGAACATACATGAATAATACCAATATTAATGGTCGCTTGGCTATTGATTGGGGTGATGGTTCTGCAGTAGAGTTTTATCAGTATGATGATGCTGCAGATAATTGGGGCGAGTGGTATGGGCATACCTATGTTAATCCTGGCGAATATGTAATGAAAGTTCGTGCAGAAGGACAGTGGGAGCAACTAGAGGTCAATGATCACCACAAACTTCTCGATTGGGGTAATGTTGTCGACTATACTATCGGTAATGCAAGTAGTGCCTTTACAGAAGTAGTGCCAACTACATTATCTGAATTGATAACTGACTGTAGTTTCATGTTCCAAAGCTGTTCTAATTTCAACCAAAACTTAGAACATTGGGATATGTCAAAAGTTACATCTATTAAAGGTATGTTTGCTGGATGCAGTAACTATAATCAGCCGCTAAATGGTTGGAACTTAATAAATGTAACAGACATGACAAAGGTACTTAGTCGTTGTTCTAAATTTAATCAACCTCTGAACAATTGGAAAGTTGATAATGTTATTGCGATGGCTAATTTTGCCGAATACACGACTGTCTTTAACCAAGACCTAAGCGGTTGGTGTGTAAGTAAGATTCTTACACAACCAATGAACTTTGCAATCAATAGTGCTTTAACCCCTGAACATTATCCAGTTTGGGGAACTTGTCCTAACGGACCATCGACCTAACTTAAAAAGAATAGAGAGGGGTATCTATCCCTCTCTATTTACTATGACAGATGTCTTCATCTATATTGCTATTAGGAGTTATTCGACATGGCAACAGTACGCGATAACCTACTTGCTTTAGGTTTTCTTCCACAACTTGAATTTCGTGCTGATACAACTACCAAGGTTCTTTATTTAAAGATCAAAGGTGGTTTTGATGATCGGATGAATTTGTTAGGACCTGCCAAAGTTCCTGCATTTACATTAACCGATCAAAATAAAACACTGAAACCAATTACAGGCGGTGTTCGTTTTCGCTTAGCCGATCAATTACTTTCGCCTGAATTACCACAACCATCTTAACCTAGGAAATCAAAATGTACCCAGTACGTGGACTTTCACCTAAACCGGTAGTGGGAACATTAGAGATTCCTTTAGAAACTGCCGATTTAAAAAATACATTTTATGGTGGCACTACTCTAGGTTCTTCGACCAATCCAAAAGTTTGGACTGGTTTAAGAAACAGCTTATGGAGTAGTGGTTACGATAATGGTGATGTAACTATTAATGATGGGTCTAAAACTCAGATTTTATTTACACGCACAGGTATTACTGAACTTTCAATTTGTTTTGATAGTTTTATGTTACCTGTTGTAACTTATGTTTTTAATGGTGAATCATATTTACGTTTCTTTGATACATCAGTTAACACATTTGTTACTCGTAATCTAACAGAGCTTTCAAAAGCCACTGTAAAAACACCACGCGTAACTTACGATGATCGTCGTGTTCAATTTCGATATAATGCTTCTGTTATTCTAGGTTATATAGTTGATCGACAACTGATTATCCGTACATCAGATGATCGTTTTCGCACACCTTTAATCATTCATGAATTTGTTGACAATAAAAATTATTTGAATCAGATATCTATGGGTGATAATAACCGTCTTCATTTTGTACCTTATCGTAATGAAGAATAATATGTAGTCTATAACTGCGGGTTTCCACCTTAGCTATAATCAATGGAGTAAAACTCATGGGTGATTCAAACACCAATCAATCGACAGGTAATGTCGAAGCGGTAACAGCACTTACTAATGCTGCAACTATTCGTAAACTTCTACGTTTACCGAATGAAGAAGGTAAGACAAACTTCGAGATTTTGGAAGTTCGTTCAATTTCCGATTTAGCCAATGGTCATAACTGTGAAGTTACCATTCGCGTTGACTTAGCTTTTGGTCATGAAGGTCTTCCTGTACCTGAAAATGAGCGTTACTCTGTTCGCACAGAAACTGTTCGTCGTATCGATCTTAAAGACGTTGCAAAACTTGCAGGTTTGGAATTAAATGACAAACAACAATATGTTGGTTCAGTAACTGACGTTGAATCAGTTGGTGCTTTACTTAAAGCCAAACTCACAGAAGACGATATCACAATCGCACAAATTAAAGATGTGATGTGGGTTCGTGCAAAACCTGAATCTGTTGGGTTTATTGGTATGTTGACTTTTGCTGAAGGCGGCGAGCCTGGTGAAAAATTACCTACAAGCATTACTGCAACACTATCTGCTGCTGAAGTAGAAGTTGGTTCAAAAATTACGGGCACTGTAACCGTATTGCCTGCAGATGCTGCAAATAAATCATTCACTGCAGTAACATCTGATCCAACGATTGCAACCATTAATGAAGATGGTACGGAAATCACTGGCGTTAAAGCAGGTACTGCGAAGATCACATATACCTCGGTCGCTGCTCCATCTGTAAAAGTGGAGAAAACCATTAATGTAAAGATGTTACCGGAGTTAGTTAAACCTACCGGTATACAAGTGACTAACGTACCGACCGAAATGGTTGAAGGTGATGTTGTTAATACGATTGCAGTCACAGTTACTCCAAGTGATGCGACTGATAAAACGGTTACCGCAATTTCAAGCGATCCCGCAGTATTAACCGTTAATTCCGACGGCACAACAATTACTGCAATTACTGCAGGTACTGCTACGGTGACTTATACAGCTAATGGCGATACTGGTGTTAAATTTGAGCAGGCTATTACGGTTAGTGTTCCGGTAGATCCAAATAAAGATGCGAGTTACGAATCTAAAGTAACATTCAAATCCGACTTTGGCGCAAACCCTGGTGAATTCCATGCGGGATATGTTAACGTAGGTGATATGGTTAATTTAATCATTCGTCCAGTTAACTTAGTTGAGCCGCAAGCAATTACATTGAGTGTCTCTAATCCAGCAGCTTCAATTGAGTTGGATGCGACACACACTTTGACTCCAGGAACTGATTTAGTTGTACCAATGATCATTAATGGTACAACGACGACCGACCCTATTAGTATCTATGTTAAGATCAATGACCAGCCAGTTGGCATGTCGATGGGCTTCTACATTAAAGATCCTGCGGTAGTTCCAACCACAGCCACTTTCGCAGCAGTACCAACTAATATCCCTGCTGGGGAAAGTTTTGGCTCAAGTGTGACTCTTGATGTAGATCTTAACGAGTACATCGTGCGTGACGCAGTTTGGACATCAACCCATCCAGATGACGTAACCTTAACACCATTCTCAATTACTAACCCGCTATCTATGAATGTTCAATTAGGTGCTGGTTTGGAAGTAGGTACTGTGGTTAAACTTACGTGTGTTGTCGATGGTATTACTGCTGTCTCTAACGACATTACAATCATTGCTCCTTAATAAGGTATATTTCTCATGGAACAAAAACCAACATTCGAACTCACACCCGACGTGCTCTTGAAATCAAGTCTTGAGCGTTTGGTGGCTGGATCAAACTACAAACGCCAATGGACTATTGCTTTTATTGAAGATCGTCCAGAATTTGGAATGAAAGCAAATGCAACATTAGTGCGTGTTGAACCGTATATCGTTTCACCATACACTGGTCGTGCTCATTTCCAAATTGATCGTTTAGCAGATGGCGTACCTTTTGGTTTTGTTAAACCAGCAAAAACATTGGTGCCGCGTACAATTTTAATTAAGCAAATTACGGCAAGTGAAATCATGCAAAAGCATGGTATTGGTGGTCGTATTTATGTGGGTGTCAAAACAAACCCACTTAAAACAACTGCACTGGTTGCACGCTTAAATGAATTGTACAAATTAGGTATTACAGAAGCGGATGTATTGGAACAAGATATCCTCGATGGTGCATCTTGTATTCAATTCCGTTTCCACCCTAAATCATTAGGGTATACAGGTGCTTTCTTGGTTGACCTTTATACTCCAATTGATTCAGATTCTGGATCATCTGAAAATCAATCGTAATGTACGGAAAATATAGCGGAGTAATCCGCTATATTCTTAATATGAAATAAATATACTAGGAGCTAACAATGTCATCTCGCATTGTAACCCGTACAGCTGTTGGGGCATCAATTCAAACATCGCGCGGATTAGGTTTAAAGCACAACATTCAAGATTTTACGACATTGAACCAAGCAATCAATGAACGTACAATTGTTGCAAATTTACCAGAGCCAATTACCTCTGGTATGGAAGTATTGCCGGCTTATGATTATCAGACAGATTCTGATTTATTGTCGGCACAATATCTTTGTATTGGTAATGGTGGTCATAAAGTTATTATTGGTGGTAACACCAACGGCACTGGCAATGCTAACCCTTCGCCAAGCCCAACAACTGGTTCGACTAATGCCATTCCATTTACAATCCCTGTAGAACACATGGCGACCGATACCGGTCTTTATAACATGATTCCTTTCTTAGGTCGTCCTGTTTCTAAAGGTTTAACAATCTCGGAGCGTCGTGACTATGGTTTACGTCGTACGATTATGTTGAACGGTGAGCTTTGGGAATTCTATTTTGCTCGCAAATTAAAACGTGATCGTTTAACTCCGACGATTAACATCACGCATGTGGTTGATGGAGAATCATCAACTGCAGAATTTGTACCAACCATTAGTAATTTAAAACCAGTACATCCTACTGAAGATACTTCTTACAATGGAAGTTATGCTACAGTAACTGTACCTGTGGAAGTTGTTTGGAACGAAAAACAGATTCAAGATATTCGCGATGCTTGTCGGGTTCTTTATGGTTCAGAGAACTTTGCAATCATTTCAGAGATCTCAATTTGTTCTGGTGTAGAAAAACCAATTACTCAGAAATATCCAAACTCAGGTCCGCAGACCCCAGTGAATGTAGCGACGAATACGTTCTTTGAAGCGGTAGCTTGTCAAGTGGTAATGCACATTACTACTTATATTCCTATTAACTTCTCAGAGCGCGAATATAAGCTCGAAATGGACTTTGGTGCTACTGAGCCATTGTACGGTGTTAAGGCTGGCTAACAGTCACTAAGGAGCATTTATGTATAAGCACGTCTATTTATCAATTGACCCTGGTACAACGATGCTCGGCACCACAATTAATGCAATAACACTGGATAACCAATGGGTAGTCTTACATTCGTGTACGACTAACATTGAGTTAGTTGTTCGACACACCTATCCAACTGAACAAGTTATGATTCACGGTGAACGATTCTTTAAAAACATGGCATGTGGGCGTGTCGTTGAAAAGTTCGCCGATGATTGGTGGGTTAATGATGTCGTGTCGGAATCTCCTTATATGGGTAGATTCCCGCAGGCATTTGCAGCACTTACTGAATGTATGCATTCAATGCGTAATGCGATGTACAGTCAGAATCCAAATCGTGTATTTCACACGATTGATCCATCAACGATTAAAAAGAGCGTTGGGGTATCGGGGAAAAGTGGGGATAAAGAACTAATGCGTAAAGCAGTTCAGAATATTGCAGGGTCGATGGTAAACGTTGATTGGTTAGACGAACATGCTATTGATTCTATTGCTGTAGGTTATTCGTGGTATCGTTCCGTGTGGATGGGACAATCAATATAAGGTAGTAACATGAACCTGATACAAATCGCAACTGGTATGGGGACATCAATGCGATTCGGGGATTTGCCGAAGTACAGTTATGTCATTTCAAAGATCAACGAAATTTTACCTGATGATTTAACCATTACCGCAACAACAACAGGTGTCGAGTTCCTTTCCATTTATAATGGTTTGAAACCAGATAAACAAAACCAACTCGCGTCAGTAATCGAAGATGATAAAGATATTCGTTTAGAAATTGCAAGTGACATTGCAATGAATGAATTATCTAAACGTAGTCGAGAACGCACGACGTTTGCACAGAATGCAAGATTAATGTTTGTAATTACCTTAATCTTGGTGAGCATAAATCTTTATATTGCATTCTCGTATCATCAGCATGCGGTAACGTTGTTAGGTGCTAACTATGATTCAACTGTCATGGGCGCTTTACGACATTTGTTCGAATTCATCGATCAAATATTAAAATCCAGTGGTACTCAATGAGCTTCGGCTCATTGATACTTTATGCCGTCATTTTTATTTACATCAAATATCTATCTATGAAGTAAATATAACACTATGAGATTAGTACAATGCAAGCTACTCCACAACCCGGTTTCTCAATGGATTTACCTATTGAGGAAGAAGATGATTTCTTACGTGCAACTCGCGAATTAAAAGCGGCAAAGAAGTTTTATGAGCAACTTCCGGCATCTGACGAAACTCGTAAAATGTATCGACCATTAATCGATATTACAAAAATGAATATGAAAGTTATTTATCCCTTTAAAGTTACGGCTGATGCATACTTCAAAGGCGAAATGGCTGATTTCTCAACATTACATCAATTGTTCTTTGCTTTCTATGGTACAGTTTTACGACGTCGTTATAAGAACGATCCTAAAGTTGCACAATTCATGGAAGCTATGTCTCAATGTGCTGACTTGAAAGAAAAAGGCAAAGAGATCATGACGGATACAGATTACGAACGTTTTGACAAATCTTTATTCTTTAAAGGTTTAGATATTCTTTGTAAAACTAAAGTTGTGCCAAATGCCATATTACACAATGGTGTGCGCTTATATCCAATTCGTTTATTTAGTACGGAATGTCGCGATAATTTACTTTATTGGGCATTAGAAACCGAATGCCCTGAATTATTGCGCCTTGCTAAGAAATTGCGCAAAGACATTTATTTAACTGAGGGTTTTAATTTCGCTGTGGGTGATTGGGTGGAAGAATACATTGATCAAATTAAGTTCCCTAATCCACGAGTAAGTGAATCTTTCGAATTAGCTGCAAAATTAAAGCTTTCGATTATTAAAATTTCTTAAATATACATTATTTATTTGGAATAGTAAGGATTCCAAATAGACAGGTAGTATTTTTCCATGGAACTAAAACAATTTTTAAGTGGAGCACTAACTCTTAAAGAGATCAAAGCTCCGCTTTATAAAGATATCAAGATTAATGAGCTTGATGAATTAACGGTGGGTAAGATATTCTTATCTGCACAAACACTTTTGTTAACAAAAGCAGCTATTCGTGAAAAAATTGCTGGAGCAATGGATAATTATGAAATTAGCGACAATAAGCTAATCAATGATTTACCTATTCGAATTCACGGAGATACATTCACTGCTAAAACATTAGTGGAAGCATGTCTCAATAATAATAAATCAGTAATTCATGGATTTACTGATTTTGTTAGGGATGTGTTAATTATGAGTAAGTTGGCAAAAACTTTGGATTCATTAAACAATGTAGATTGTAAATTTACTCGTGAAGTATTGCGTCTATTAAATACACGCTCTGATGTAACAATATTCAAAGAGTTGGCGTTTGATTCTAACTTGTTTGTTTATTTTTTGAACAATGAATATATGGTGCTTACTAATCGGGGCTTAGTTCCACCTTCAAATAAAACGGCAATGATTACTCCATCGACAACACAGGAGTTTTTTGTTACTGTGTTTAAACTAGGTAGTTTATTTGAATCGTATATGTCAGTTTCAGGGTTTCGTGGAAGTAAGGTTAAGTTCTTACAAAGTGGAAAAATGGAAACATACGAATCAACCATTCGTGAAAAAAATTTAGATACCGATATGGTATTTAATTCGTATCATGGACCAAATGGTTGGATGCATTGGTTCTTTAATGATGGTTATGCTAAACGTAAAGATCGATTGGTGATTAATTATCTTCGTGCTGATCGTTGGTGTAATTTTTCATTGTGCAATAATGAATGGGCGCAATTAAAAACTCAGTATGGTTTCCCTGAGTTTAATCAATATCATTTTAAACAATTCACTGATAAGAAAGGAAGTTAGATATGTCGGGTAAAATCCGTAAATTATCAATCTCAAAACCAATTAAAATGGTTCATGGCTCTGGTGGGATGGTGCTTGCAGAAGAAGAAGTCGAAATTCCATTAGGATATGTCGGTATTCTATCTGTTCGCCGTAGTTATGGTAACAATAAACTTTTCATTACCAGCCAATTCTTGGATGAAGGATTTAAAGGTAATCCAGAATTACATTTATTAAACCAAGGTAATGATTTAGAATTACCTGCAAAACGTCAACTTGTCAATCTTGTAATTGTAAAGGCTCTTTAAATGGGTACTATTATTAATGCTCCGATTATGCCATTGGAAACTCGTTTAACATCGGAAGCAGATGTAAATGAATTCACAATGGAAATATTAAACCAAACATTTTATAAAAATGTTTTGTTTTTCCGTGCAATGTTAACCACTCCAAAGTTTGAAAATGGCAAAGCTGTTATTAATCCTGAAGATGGCGACAGCATTGATGAGGCCTACGCAGTAGTGGATTGTAATATCATTAAAAAAGATGGTAAAATCCGTTTCAATATTGTCAAAACGGCTGTAGATTCTAAATTGGATCTGATACAAGAAACAATGAATCTCGTTGGTGGTGAGGCTGACACTAAAGATCTCATTGTACATTTGGTTAATGTATTGAATACATTATTGCCGAGCGATGAACAAGACCATGACGAACATATCGACGACGAATAAACGCATTATTCGTTTATGGGAGGATAACTATCTTCTCTTAATTGGGAATTCAATCGATAAAGAAACCATGATTGAAGCACTCACACAAATGATCGCGCCAACACAGGGTTTTACCGGACGCGACAGTATCTTTATTGATATCGGATCATTAATTAAAAATGATTGGTCTGAAACAATGATTAGCATTGCATCATTAAAGTTATTTGTGGAAAAGAATGAAGTCATTATTCACATTGACTTCCGAGAGCCTGTCAAAGGGTACAAAATCAAATCGGAAAAAGACCGTTTCATCATTGGGGAAGTTGAGTCAACTACAGTAATTGAAGACATTGTAGTTAATCTGATGACTGTAATTGATGGATACAAAAAGGTAGTTACGTATGGCTGTTAAAGCTAAAATGAATAAACGAGTCGGATTGTCGGTTAAAACACAAGCGTTTATTAACAATGTCATTGCACCTGACAATGCAGTGAAATTTACCGATGATGATTACACTATCATTGATTTCTTAGAACGTACACAAAAGAACTCAGGTGATTTTGTTAATAAAACAAAAGGTCGACCATGTTGCTGGGATGTTATAATCCGAATAGCAACGACTCCATCACAATACGTAACACCCGAATATTTGGAATATATCAAAAATGGTAATTTCCAACATTGGTCGGAAGCAAACTGCGATATCGCAGAATTGTATTATCATCACGAGGGTATGGCTACATTTGACGTAATTCATATTGTAGCTAGTAAGATATTCCTAGAGTTTGTCGACCCTAAAACCCATCTCTTAGAAGCACAAGTCAGAATACGTCCGATGACCCTGACTGATCGCATTAAGAAATATGGTCCATTTAAAACAGTAGTTGATATGCATGATAAATTAGATATCAACTATTTCTTTGATGGTTCATTAGAACAAAACGTTGATTTATTTACACGTCCTTTAACAAATATGTAAACCTGGAGTAACAAATGACTGAAGTTCAAGCAACTACAACACCTTGCCTACACGACCATGCTGCTTATGATGCAGCAGCTGATACTCAATATCGAGATTTCCGTGTAGGTTTAAATGCAATCATTGCAACACATGCACAAGAGCTTTCTAAGCAGATTGCAAATCCTGAAACCGATGACGTACTTCGTCTTGTACGCATTGGCGGTGATGTATTCGGTAACTTCTTAGCTGGTATTGATGAATCAATTCGTCAACAATATAACTGCCGTACCTGTCGTCAGTTCTTTAATGGTTATGGTTCTTTAGCTTTCTTAACTAAAGAATTGAAGGTCATTCCATTGGCTTTTCCAACTGACGAAGCTGTGTGGAAACCTTTAACTGGTTCTGTATTTGAACAAGCATATCGCAATGTGTTAGAAACGTTCAATGTTAAAAGCGTTACACCATTAACCGTTAACGTATATAGCGAAATGGGCGATTTCTTAGGTACTCCTGAACGTGGCGGGTTTAGCCATATTGCCCATGGTGATGTTGTATCTATTCGTGCATTCCTTGAAGGTTTGTTAGTCGATACAAATCAACTTGGTCATGGTATTGGTCAGGCTGAAATGGTTCAAATCCACGATGCCTTTCGTAAATACAATGAATTGGTTATTGAAAAACAATTCGCCATCCCACGCGATCGCTTACGTGCGCGCGATGTGTATGAATTAGATCTATGTATTCGCATGACTAAAGATTACATGGCGCAAAGTGCAGATACACGTACTCTTTGGGTAACTCGCTACCTAATGGATCTTGGTCTCGGCATTGTTCACTTTAAGAATAGCGTTGTAGGTATTTTAATTGAAGACTTACAAAAGCTATCCGCTGATGATGCAATGAATAACTATTATGCTTACACTGATCCAGTTAAGTATAAACGTAAAGTTGCATTACCGACTGAAAAACAATTTGAAGAATCAGTACAGTTCTTAGAAAGCAATGATTATACTCGCAAATTGGAAATGCGTTTTGCAACTCCAGAAGAAGCTGCAGAAATTTACACTTGGAAGCCAACGGCTAAAACTGAAGATGTATTTGCTGCTTTACGTAGTAAAGTTAAAAATGAAGATGATGCGAAGAAGATTTCTTTACCTGCAGAACAAATCTCTATCTCTGGTTTTAATGCCGTGTTAGAAGGCTTGATCGCTGACGGTACATTAAAGTCTATCGCTTATAAATCTGAAATTCTCCAGTACGGTGTGGTTGCGCGCAACGTTGCAGATGATGCTGGTGATGCTTATGCAGATGGGTCAATCATTCATCCATTCTACATGGCAGATACGGCACAAATGCGTTCTAAGCATATCCAATTTAACAGTAAACAAGTTCATGGTATTTTTACAGTCAAATCCAATGGCGGTAAAAATGTAACTGTAATGAGTTTTGGTGATGCAAGTGTGAACTTCGGTATTCGCCCATTGAATTATGTCGAATCATTGGTAGATGAATTGAAACCTCATCAACGTATGATTGATGCATGGGATAAAACGAAGTACCTAAACCCAACGGATATGAATGGTAATCCATTGGCTGTGCAGAACACGGTAATTCTGATCCCTGCGGTTGTAAACCGTCATGCAGTTATCAGCTTAGTGACTGATACTTGTATTCAAGAATTCATTATCACTAGCGAACGTTAATAATGGTATGCTACTCGTCCTTTCGGGGACGAGTAGTTTAATAGAAATTTAGGACTTTCAAATGACAACTTCAATTCGTCACGGTTTTAATTTAACCACTGGCTTTGACAAAGCTAAACATCAATGTATCTCTTTATTAAGTTTAGGTGTACCACTATCCGCTTTAACACATGCTCGCGCATTATTGGCAGTGCATGGTTGGGAAGTATTGGAAGATTATCATTCTAAAGTATTACACAATGAACGTGTGTATGACTGGGTAAATATTGAAGCATTTGCACCAGCAGGTGGTGAAGTCTATTCTAAAATACTAACCCTATCTACTTCTCTTAATTATTCTCCAGGTGTTCCTGTTCATAATCTTACAGTTGTGAATTTCTGGCAAGAATCTACTGCGGGTACTATTTCAAGTCTTTATTTCGATAACAATAAAAACTACTGGACACCTGTTGATGGTCAGTTACCTTTCGGGATTAGTTCAGATACACCAGAAGCCTATACCTTTATTGGTTTAACCGGCGAAGCTTTAGATCGTACATTAGCTGTAATTGTACATAATTCACCAACTATACCAATTCGCAGTAATCTCTATATTACAGATGACCTGTCTAACCGTACAGCAGGTGTGGCTTATTTAACACCTATTGATAATGGTCTTTGGGTTTATGCTATTACTGGCGAGAGCTTATTATGTTTGGCTTCTAAAACTAAAGATCTCGCTGGTTGGACGATTCCAGATGCAGATGTTAAATATTTATTAACCCAATCAAAGAAATACCAATTTGAAGTTGCGTTGGTGGGTCGTGCTTGGCGTAATAAATATAAAGCAATGTCTGCTGATGTATTCAAAACCATTATTCGTGATCCATACACTACAGCTGAACGTATTGATTATGATTTAAATGAAGTAGTTAACCATTTTTATAAGTAACCATATTAGATAGGCCATTTGAAATGGAAATCACATTACCTAAAACAACATACTCAACCATTACTAAATCTGATGGAAAAGAAATCCGAGTAATAAAAAGAACAAAATTGAATATTCCTTCGGTAGATGTTATTTTACCGCCAAGCTGTATTGCTGAGAAGCAAAAGACATGGCATGCCGAGCATCCTAAAGATGAAACTTTCGAATATGATGAGTTAAGTCATGGAATTGCTGCTCAAATTGCTACTTTCACATCCAAACGTAATCGAGGTAATCGTGGGAAGAAAACATGATCGTCAAGCAACCGTGATTCAAAAGAATCAAACACCTACACCAGTAGCAGTTCCTGCTTTGGATTGTAAACGTATGATGGATCGTCGTGGTTGCGTTTACGTATGGAAACCTAAGGCTATGCCACCATATGCTAAACATTCAATTCACTATCCGCAATCATCTAAAATAGGTGATGAAGATATTCCTATTCACAACACCAGTGGAAGTAAATTAAATGGTGCTTCCCCTGATCTTTTTGTAGTTGCGGCTTACATGGAGATGAAACAGAATCCTAAAACTGATCCAACTGTGATTTACCATCTGGAAAAAGCAATTGGGCGTTTAATGCAATTAAACCTTTTAGAAAGCGTATCGTAAGATACGCTTTTTATGCCGTCAGGTAGACAGACATGAACTTTATTGAAAAATTATTGCAACTGATTACATGCGTGGTATTAGCTTCAATTGCTATACCACTAGTTTTAGCAATCATACTTTACTTTGGTAAAGATACCGTTGGATTTGCATGGGTTATGTTAAATGCAGCAGGTATCGGTGTTATTAATCTTATCGCTTTACATTACTTAAAGAAATTAATTCGAGGAACTACTAATGAATAACGTTAACATGATGAATGCAATGGTTGTTGTAATTGAAAATGGTTTACCAACCTGTATTAGCTTTATGGAAGATATTAAACGTAAAGGTATTGAGAATAACCTTAATGGTTGGTGGTGGAGTTCTGATAAAGGATTAATCAATGATCCATCGGAATCTGATGAATTCATTGTTAAAGCACAAACAATCTTTGACGCACTAACTGGAAAGCCGGTATATGTAAATGGTGTACGTTTGTTCCATAAACAGTCTCCTGCCGAAATTCGAACGATCATGGATGTACATCAAGTGAATCTTTTAGAAACACCTAAGGATTCTCCCAGATGACAAAGTAGCGGGTCAGGAGCAATGGGAGAAAATGGTACATAAAGCTTTCAATCCACCCCAAAACTTAGAACAACCACCTGTAGTTGAATTTCCACCATTAACAGAACCAAAGCGACCACCGCGAGTAAAAGCACCACCATTAAGAAGTTATGATTCTGATGATGACTTAGATTACTCGTATAATCGTGGTAATCCATCTGTTGGAGGTGGCGCAATAATCATTTGCATTGTTGTAATCATATTTGGTTTTTTGAAAGTATTTGGGTTTATTTAAACAATAGAGAAAGGGGTTAAACCCCTTTCTCTATTTAATATCATTTCTTTTTTTGTTTATAAATTAAGAATAAAAAAATCTCAAATACATATTACCTTAATGAAGAACGAAGCTCTCCGGTAGAGCAGCGCACCCCACAGTGCGAAGGGATGGTTCGAGTCCATATCGTATTCATTAATTTATTTAAATCTTTTTAAAGGTAGATAGTCATGTCAAAAGCAAATCGTGCATTAAATATTAAATTCGCTGGTGTAGTTTGTATCTTTGGTGCTAACGCTTATGCGATGCATCGTATTGGTAAAATTAATAATGAAGGTAAACGCTGTAAAGCTGCAGCGTTGTCTTTAGTTGCATTGGGTGCAACATTTGTATCATTGGCGGTATTGGATGAAGTTTTCAAAGATGTTGAAAACAAAGCGATCCAAGAAACACTTACAGAAGAACCAGTGCCAGTTGAAGTAGAAGCTCCTGCGAATGTAGAAGCTTAAATTGTTTTACCCGTATTGATAGTTCGGGGTTAGAGAACTATCTGCCAGGCATGGTGAAAATATGCATTTATTAAATAATCTTTTAGGAAACAATACCATGGCAATTCAAGTCGCGCAAGACACAAATGAATTTAAAACTTTCACTGGTCACAACATTACTGGTTGGGATTCTGAAAAAGAATTGTACGATTATCTAACAGCTTTAAAAGCAGGTGAGCGTGGTTGGATTAAAATAGAGTGGTCATCTGACTATACTTCCCATACACATTTCAATGTAAAAGAAGACGGTAAACCGTATTTCACAAACGCATATTTCAGTCCAAGCGACTGCGTTGGCGTAATTAAAAATCTTGGTCAACAAGTAGCAGAGTTGCTATTAGGTGATCGTTTAATCTAAAATAAGGGGCACAGGTAGTGCTCCACTAATTTAAGAGATTTGTAAAATGACTAAATCAGTTAAAAGTGGTAGCGCTATCTGTTTTTACTTTAAGACCGTAGCTTTGGCAGTAGCATTTTTTAATAACTCTACAGCTGAAGGTGGTAAATCAAAACTGCTTTGCATTAAAACATTAAGCGTAACAATTTTAATATAGGGTATATTCATGGTTAAACTCACGCATAAACAAATCGTACAATGCATGGGTATTAAATTAGGGTGTTATTTGAAACACAATAACATCAGTCAGGGTGAAGCTAATAAATTACTTGGATATGGATTAACTTCCGCTTTCAATAAAGTATTGGTTGGTAAAGTCCCAATAACCCTAGAAATGATTTTTCTTCTTAAAGAAAAATATCCCGACTGCGATGTTTACATGAGCGAATCTTCAATACTAGAAATTGAAGATTTCTTAACTAAACTACCAGAAATGGAATTCTTACCATTAGTGCGCGGTATACTAATGAAAGAATTTCTAATTAATCAAGTAACAAACAAATAAACCATAATCTAGACCGAAATGTCTTTAAACTACTGGAGCCATACTCATGACAAACTTATCTAAATCTGATGCTCGCGTTCGTATCTTGAATGACAAAATCGAAAACTTAGCAGCAACAATTGAAACAATGGTTACACCAACTCAATGTGATATTATTCTTGATCGATTATTTACATTGACTCGCCCGTTACGTCAAGAAGCTGGTGTGTGTCGAGTTGCATTTGATCGCATTCGCACAATGTTAAACAATACAACTCCAGAAAAATTTATCATGGCAAATATGGAAGCATAATTGTGATTAAATTTCTATTGGTTATTGCAGCTATTGTTGGTTTAGGTTTCTTCTTTAGAACTGAACCAACTACAACTACAAAAGTATTGTCAATTATATCCACTTTAATTGGGGTCGCAATCAGTATGATTAAGGTGACCTAATGAAACGACATAACGATTAGTCATCCCCTAGGGGATGACTAATCAATTTACTTTCTTTTATTTTTTGTCAAAATAATAACGCACGTTATGTGACAAACGTTCCATCATCCAGCCAAAAGTAAATTCTTCATTGGCTTCACGTTCTTCCGAAATGGTGATATAGTGATTACCTTGTAACGTAATGATGGCGTACAACAATACAGTGATAGTTGCTGCTCGACCACGTTTCTTAATTAAGCCATTTAAAGCTTTTAAAGTCTCTGCACCGATACCGCCATCAATACCAATATCTTTATAATCTTTCTGTCCGCGATTAAGTGCATTTAGAGAGCGCTGTAGCCACTTTCCAGCACGAACCGTTCCACAGTTAACACCTTGATCAAAAAGCTTATCAGCAAGAAATGGTGAGATATCAAAGATAGCATCTAGCTGCATCTTATTCCAATATTCAATCTCGTAGATAGCATATGCCATGTCTTTAGTAAGACTACGCATTTTACCATCCCACCCCATCGCTACCAAACGCTTTTTGGTTGCTGCTTTATTTGCAACTGTAGAAGTGATCCCATAATTAGTTTCACCACCTAAGTCATTAGCATTATTGACGTAACCGCCTTCAACTGCAATCGTATCCATAATGATACTTTTCTTAGTGAATTCAGTTTCACGAAGAACATCGCCATTGACTGTTGGGTCACCACCCATATGCATTACAATTTCAGCTGGTTTTGGAGTAGACACTACGGGAGTCTCCTTTACAACTACTTCTACTTCATCTTGCCAAGTTTTTGATTTCTCAATTTGACCAATTTCTGCAGTTGATTTGTTTGGGTTAAATAACTTTGTTAATACGTTTTTAAGATAACTCATGTCAGTCTCCTAAATATTTCCAAGCTGCGTAATAAACACCAATGTAATCCGTACCTTCACCCATTTTCTTTTTAGTACCGACTAATGCATTGTTAGCAGTCATCATTACTAAACCATCAGGTAAACGCTCCCAACGCCCGTACTTAAATACATCGCGGGGGTTAGAATTATCTGTAAAGAACACTACTTGGTTCTTCTGCATCTTACCTTGATCTTTTACAGAATTAACCGACTCAGTTAAGGCATCTAACTTTTGTTGGGTTTCTGTAGTGAGTAAGGTAAATTTACGATCAATGAACTGGAAGATAGCACCAAATAAACCATCGTCACCAGTAGTTACTGCTGCAGCAATTTTTTCAATTGCGTATGTTGCGGTTTCAAGACCATAAATATCTTCAACATAGTGTCCATGCATTTCAGGTGGTAATTGATGCGGTGCATTAATTACTTGTGCCCATGCAGATGCAGAGGTGGCATCCAGCGAACCTGCGCGCACTAATGCATCTACGTCACTACCAACAACTTGATAAACACCACCAATGACGCGATACTTAATTTCGACTTGGGTAATGTTGTTATCAGTAATGAAAATAATATCACAAACTTCTTTACCAGCTTCAAAGCTGGCTTCGGGATTAAAATCCAAGGCACGAAATTGCGTAAATGGTTCTAACTCTTTCTTATCGAATGTGTTCTTTAGAGAAAGATTTTTAGTGAAGAAACTACCACCAGGAAGTTTAAAAGCCCATGCTCCTGAAGCTGGGCGATCCACGGTAGTAGTTAGATAGTTGGCAGGATTACTTGCCGATAAATCTAAAGCATAGCTCATTTTAATTTCCTACTATACGTTAACTGCAACTTTCAAACGATAACTACCTAATACTTTACCATAGGTTGTACTGAACCGAACTGTAATAAAGTCTTCACGTTTTCGATTCTTGCGACTCGCAGTTAATGTTGGGGTTTGAGCCTTACCATTTTCAATAAATACAGTTGAATTAATTTCCGGCGTTAATTCCGTACCAATTGTATTTTCAATTACTTTAGGTAATAGTAGACCCGTGGTATTTGTCTCTGCAACAAATCGGAACGGTACGTCATCAATAATTTCTGAAATTGGTTGCCCAGTTTCTAAATTGACTGCGTACACCGTCGCAGTTACATCAGCTAATGAAATCGAAGCCGATTCAACAACACGTCCTTTGTAAGAAACATTTAAGTTTAATTTCTTACTATTAAATGCTGCTGTTGGCTCTATTTGTAACGAGAACCAATCTTTAACATTATCTAATTCAACTGTTACTGGTGTTCCAGGAACTACATTTGTATTGTAGTCTAATTTGATTGGATGTTTTACACCGTCATCAAATGTAAAGTTAAGTTGTACCATTTTAGAATCTGTAGATAGGAAACCAGAACGGTTAACCATCATAAAGAATTGTTCAAATGGTAATGCTATTTTCTTCACAATGTCATTTACATTTTCAGTAAAATCAACATGGATTTTCTTCGCATCATTAGTTGAAAGAACATATTTAATTGAAGTTTCAATTCCACCTGCAATTGCCAATTCAAAGATCATTGTATCGGTATATGTTGCTGGAGAACCCGCGATCAAAGTTACTGCCAATTCTGCAGTCCCGTTAGCAGCAATTGTTATTGTTCCAATTAAAGGAACATTTACGTTTGTTTGTGCAACGCCTAATATCTGATACGGAACACGTAGACCAACAGGATACCGCGAAGAAGCCAATTTAAACTTAACTACTTGCCCATCAGAAATTGATGTTTTATCAGCAGTTACATTTGCGTACAACGCACCAGCGTGTGCAATTTTGTGATATCCTTTAAAATAAAAGAGATCCCATTCTTGCGCAGTAAATTCAATACCATCTTCATCAACCAAATCACCGGGTAGTGGTACGACTGGAAATTGGTTATCCTGATATATCCATTCTTCATCATCTCGAAGAATCGGATTTTCCTGCTCATCAAGAATAATGTTGTCTGGTTGTGGGTATACAATGTCTTTTGACAAATTAACCGTTTTACCATGATTTGTGGTAGAACCAGCTCCACCTAATACGCGATCGTTATTTACTGTAGTTACAGTGTCCCACACACCTTGTGTTTCAGTGTTTGGTGGTATGGTGTCAGTTACAATGCGGATAATTCTAAGTGGATCTACATTGTTCAGTTGCATTTGTTCAATTGACTTTAAGATTAATGCAACCTTAGCGTCACGATTTGTAACGAAACCATTTTCTTTAGAATAATAGTAATCGTACATGTCACGAATGCGTTTTTCCTTACGATAATAAACACCCTGAAGAATTTTATTCAGAGGAGTCAATAAACCTTCCCAGCCAGCAAACTCCCAATAAGGATGCATGTGTGCTGTTGGATTATATTTTTCAGGTTTATCGCCAATATTATCCCAAGGAATATAATCGACAATAGCTTCACCCATGTTATCGATTAGGAATTTGAGTACGCTATAAACTTCAGCATACTTACCACCGACAACTTGATAATCAACGGTGACTTCAAATAAATTTTTATTGGTAATCTGAATGATACAGGCAACTGATTTACCTGATGCCTCTGTAGCACTCATGTGGAGAGCTTTAAACTCGTAATCCTTACCTTTTTTAAGTAATAACCCTTTTGAACGAACTACTGCATTTTCAACATAGAAAGGACCATGCGACGGAATGAAGATATAATCCTCAGCCGTCGTTAATGGTCTTACTTCACCAATGATTAAATTCAAAGCAGATCGAGCAGTTGGGTCATACGGGCGAGACGATGGTCTGCTCATATTCCACTCCTAATATTAACTCACTAGAGTCAATAAACCAATACCAGAAGTATTAATTAAATCATTAATACTGAAAATTGTTTCATCATTTAAGTTGGCACGAGCAGAACTACCGCCCTTACCAACACGGACCATAAAGATTTGGTCATCTTTAGTATCGTTACGAAGAATTACATTCCAATGTGCACCAGATCCACCAGTACCCGCACGAGTATTACCTGAACACCCACGACCATATACTTGATGGTATCCGTCTGCCGATGCATCAATAGCATAGCCACCAACACCGTTAACAGCAACCTGTGTACTTGATGTATCGCCAATCACACCAGCTAAACCATTATTATCAGTACCAGCTTGTACCAAATCAACACCAAGATTAATTTTCTTAGGATCAATTGTAGACAAGTAAATGTTCTCATCTTTGTAACGACGAGCAATACCGCCAATACCTGAGTTACTGCGACCAATATTTCCGTATGAATTCAAACCTGCCTTACCGCCACCAGCAATCAATAAAGGGATTGGTTCTAGTGGTTTCTTAGAAGTACCCATCATCCACAATACAGAATCTTCACCATGGGTAATTCCACCACCAGTTAAGATTGCATCTGTAGAGAGAGAATACCATTTACCTGAACCACCGCCTCCACCCACCAATTCAACACGTAATGCTGTATTCGCAGGAATGATAAAACGATGCATACCAGGCGCTAAGAAACTATTGTCGGCATAAAGAATTTGGTTTGTACGATCAGCTAAAGCGATTACGTTGGCATCTGTTGCAGCAGATTGCCCCAATGCTTGTTGTGCAATGGTTAAAGCTGTGTGTGATGTATCATTCAATTCACTAACTTTCAAAGTTAACTGTGTAACGTTATTTTGAATTTGAGTGATTGAGGTTTGCATGTTTGATAATGCAAGATTGATATTTTGTAATTGTGCGCGGATAGTAGCAATTTGCTTATTGATATCTTCGATATCTTTATGAATCTGAACAATCTCAGCTTTCATCTCACCTGGGTTAAGTTCTTCTGTTAGTTTCTTATACATGTAAGTAACGATTAAAGGAGAAACATAACGATCCGAACGATTGGCTAATGCATCTTCATAACTTGCCATTGCATAGTTACGAACATTACCTAATCCAACTGCCTCAGGTGTATGGGCATTTTGAATTGCTGACATGTGTGCAACAATCAAAGATAATGCCTGACTACCATCATTGCCAGTGCCAGATCCACCAGTAACCAATGCTGCTGCAATTTTCTCTAACGAGTAATATACGTCAGCCATGGTCTTAATATCAGTTACAACGTGCTGGTGTGCATCTGGTGGGAATGCTGAAGGTACACCAGTTAATTGATCCCATTTCACCCAACGAATATCTGCATAGTAGCGGCGAGTTAATTCTTCTAATACTACTGCATCATTTACTGTAAAATCACCACCTAAGGTTTGGTAGTGGAAGTATGTATTACCTTTATATAAAGCATTTGTGAAAGCAACACCGCCAGCCATTGGTTTGCCAAGAAAGTTTGATCCAGCAACAAATTCATGTGTTACGTAGAAATCACGACCTTCTATTAGCTTAGTACCGCCGCGATTTGGTGCTGTGAAGATTTCTAAGCTATTGCGAAAGAAAGGACCTGCACGAACAATAACAAAGCTTGGTTGGTCGATGTTAGTTGGTGGCTGGACGGAACGCAGCTCGTCGACAATCTTGTTCGAGATCTCCACCCCAGATGGATCATAAGGGTATATAAGTTTAGCCATGGTAACTACCTACCGTTAATTTTATGTTAAAAGCAACGCTCATATCATAGCGAATTTAGGGGCTTTATAATGTACACATTCGTTAGTTCACTGGTTCGTGCTAAAGGCACTAATCAACCTTACAAAAACGTTGATTTATCACGTGTTAAACTATCACAAATCTATAAAACTTATAATGATGGTTTTATAGAATTACGCAATCCGCTTTTGACTAGCAATACTTATGTTTCTTTAGATGATTTAAAATCTGCTCCAAACTTAGTTTATACTGATCTTGCTTTTAATGATTGGTTAGCTGTGCAAGGTAATACTACAATTTTTGGTACGGTAGAAACTAAACCAACACTCAAGACTGGTGAAGTTAGTTATTCCGATGCTATTCAAGCAGGCTTTAAATTATCACGGGTAAATCCTAACGATGTAGCAGGGACAAACTCTTATACGACTGATCAATTGCAAGACATATATGCAATTAAAACAGTGGCAGACCCAACCCTGTTACATAAGAAAGTTCTAACTAGTGTAAATGGTCTATTCCATGTTAACATTCCGCACGGTAATGGTCTATTAATTAAAGGTGGTGGTACTTCTTTTAATTTGGAACAAGATAATCATGTTGGTGTATTGAGCTTTGAAACTGTTGGAGATATTGAACAAGTTGTAATGCGTGAATCAATGATTACACCACCAACAGCGAATACACAATTGCGTAAAGCGGTATATTTGAATATTCGAAAAGACCTACGAAACAAATCATTGATATTGTGTTTGGCAGGACGTCTATTCATTGCGGATGGTTTGATTGATATTATCAATTGGGATGGTGCTATTCGTATCAACACTCATAAACTTGATCTGTTTAGAATCATTCAGCAAATCATTGGTAAGATAGATATCCGTACTTTAGATATTGATCAGAAGCTGTATCATTTATCTGCACTGACCCCAGAAAATTGTACAGATGATAAAACCATCCTAGCTTTACTTGAGTTATTACAATCTTTCTTGGTTATTGTTGATGTACCATCTATTGTGACTGACAAGATAGCTTTAATGTATCCAAACAGTCCTGGTTTTTACGAATCATACGTCAATTCCAAATTACCTTATATTGATGACTACGGTGTAATGCATTCCTATTGGAAAATCATACATCGCCAAAAGTATCAAAACGTAAATCGGTTTCATTTAAAAAATACAGTATACACTAATCCTGTACATGAAACCACAGGCTATCGAGATCCAATGTATCGTTATAGCGACCAATATCAATATCGTGAGCATCGTCAATTCAGCACTGGACATTTAATTCGAATTATTGGTGAAACAATAATCACGAAATAAAAGATTAATAAACCTACATTATTATAGTGAACAATACAGGTAATCTAGATTGTTCACTATTTTTTAATTAACTAGGAGTAAAGATTATGTCTTTTGATCCAGACCGCGAAGATGAACATCGCGAAGCCTCCATTGAAATGGCTGAGTGGGAGGAACTCTCAGCTTTACATGGTCAATCTAACGATGCTTGGTCCGAAAATGACGAGGACTAGTAATTGTTATATTTATCCGACTTCTCTAGCGAACGCTTAGTTTCTAGTAGTTTAGCATTATTTAAACGTAATCTAACTATGGAGATTCCAACAGACATCCATTACCGATATTTGGAAAATGCAAAGACTTTATTACAGCATGAGGTTTTTCCAAAGATTGCACATTTGGCATGTATGTTGACTGAGCCGCTAGAGATCAATACTATTGAACTTAATGGTTTTGAATCTCTTAATCGAGAACTTAAATACTATACGTTTGATGGTAATGATTCATTATTATTTATTGCTTTAAAAGTAGAACATGGTTACAAATTCCTTTATGGGGAAAAGCAGTTCGATGATTCAGTTAAGGTGGAACTGTTTTGTTATGACAATGAACGGCATCTCATTGGCGTGCAAAACCATCACCTGAAATCGTTCAAAAGAATGAATGACTTCAAAACCACAACAACACTTGATTCCGTATTAGGTACGCATATTTTTTCTAGTGATGTAAGAGGATCGCAATCGCATCGACATCACAGTAAGTACGTACCACAACCACATCAAACGCAAGCAACGCTTGTGAACGGCAATCCATTTAAGGAAACAATGAAATGAAACTAACTGAAGCAATCCAAAAAGCTGGTGAAATGTTAACCGGACACAATCCAGCAATTGAACAAATGACACATCTCACTTTGGTGACCAATGTATCTAAACAGTTAAAAACTCATTGCGACTTTAATGTTAATGGGACCATTGTAGATAGTTTGCCAGTAGCAGAATTCAATAAAAAGTATGCTGGAAAAAACCTACAAGATATTGATGACTTTAGTAAGTCCGATATTAAAGTCATGTGGTCTAATGGTGAAATTGTGGCAACTGATGAAAACAGCCCATTCATGCCAAACTTAGTTGTGCGCTTCCTGAGCTGTTGTACCGAAACTGGTATTGTAGAAGTCGTCGCACTTCGAAACAAATATGGCAGTAGCTTAGTACCACTACCGCTTCCAATTTAACAACATAGATTCCATTAGCCCCTAGGGGCTAATGGAATTGTATTATGTTTATTTTTTTTGTTAAATATTGGTGATTGCATTTAATGATGCATCATTCAATTGTTCAACAATACCTGGTTTCAATTCAGCCATGCTACCATCGACTGCAGTTGTGAACGCAGGTTGAGTCATTGGGTTAGCATTGACTGGGTTCATTGTATCAAGGATTGCTTGAGCTACCAGTTCAACACCGTAAGAGATTTGCGCAACACCAGTCATGTTGATAGAGAACTCTACCAAATCACCACCGTTGTGAATGTCACGTTTACCTTCTACAGGAACCAATGTACCTTTAGGTTTCAAATCAGCTACTAACCATGCCTTATCAACTTTACGGAAAGCTGGATCTGGTTCAAAGGCAATAATAGTTGCAGATGTGAAATCTGGTAACAAGTCAATTTCTTGACCACGAGATGAAGCACGGTTTGTAACGCCTGGGTATTTAGTTACAGGGTCCATGATCAATTCAGTTACCCAACGTTCGAAGAAGTGGGCAAACGGACGACCATATTTCTCTACATAACTGAACACTGGTTCAACACGTGCACGAGTTACGTTAGATACAGACTCTTGACGGTTACCGTCACCAGAGAATGATACATCGCGAGTTTCAATCTCAAGTGTTGAGTTGAAACCTTCAACTGTTTCTGGATGTAACTCCAATACAGCTTTAAGAGTTTGATACCATTTTTTAGGTTCTGGTAACAAGTTGAATCCGCGAGGACCAGCAAGTACCTTAATGATTAAGTTACGACGAACGTATGGCGTATTAGAGATGTAGCCAGGCCAGTCTTGTAAAAGACCGTTCTGAGCACCATGCGCTAAGTCAACCATTGGTGCGTTCCGTCCGCGACCATAGGCTTTATTACCTATCATGGTGTCAGGGTAACGTGAAAAAGCTGCCACGTTGATTTCTCCTTATCTGGATTTATAAAGGAACGTTAGAGATATACTTCCGAAGAAATATATCTCTGGTTAACCTTAGGCTGCTTGAGCAAGGTAGTCATCCAAGCGGTTAGCTGTGATGGTGTACTTACCAAGTAACAACATACTCGGCGCGTAAACGTCGATACGGCAGTTCCAAGAGAAGCCATTAGCTTGGTCGGCACCGGTGAAGTGTGTGAAGACCTCAATAATGAAACGATCATCGAAACGCTTAGCTAAGCGTTCAGAAATCATCTCGTTAGAACGTTGGATAAACGCTTCACGTGTAAACTTAGCACTACCTACAAGATCGCGCCATGCATTTTGACATACGCGTTGAATGTAAGTAATTGCAAACATTGTGATTGAGCTGTTCAATACAGATGTTTCTTTGTTATACACGGTACGAACAGCAGGGAAGAATTGACGGTTTAAGTCATAGTCTTCGGCGTACACCAAACCATTAGCCCAAGCTTTATCAGCTACTTCCGCATCTTTCCAGCTTAGGTTAATATCACCCATCTTGCTAATGATGTTATTGTTATCGATGTCGTATGCAGCTGCATCGTCCCAGTAACCACTACCATTACCCATGAAACGAGAAACTTTATCAGCTAACTCGTAAGTCAATGGTAATTTGCGAATGTAGTTCCCATTTAAGAGAGTACCACATTGACCGACAATGATTGCGCGGCAGCAAGAGGTACCATATACTTCTGATTCTGGGAATGTAGAAGCAATAGTACGTAACATACCTGCAATTGAAGATTCTTCAGCTTCGTTGTTTGGCTCAATCCAAGACCATACTTTCTTGATCTGACCAGCAACGTTAGTTGTTACATAATCTGCAACTGCTTGAGTTGCTAAGATTGTTGCAACATCTTTACGTTTTCCAATTGGATTCAATAAAGCTTTCTTAGTTTCAAGTGAGTAACCAGAATCCCAGAAAGCGGAAACAGGATACTTCGCACTGTTCAACCAACGAACTGTACCTTCACCAAATGTGGTCATTTCTTGACGAACCATGCTATCAAATAGCTCGTAGTTCGCAAGCTCATCCGGCTCACCAGTTGAGTTCAAGTAAAGACCATCGCTACCACCATCACCATAAATAACAGTGTCAGCTACAAAGGTTGTACCGCCAAAGTTTGCAGAACGTGAAGTTTCAAATGCATAGTACGGAACACCTTCAACATCGTAACCGCCTAAGAAGTTTAAGAGGTATTGAGTGTCAACATTAAGTGCTACACGACCATGAGTTAATTCTGCTAAATCGTTGAATTCTGCTTCGCCCAATACTGAGTTAGCTGTATCACCAACGATCAATAATGTTTGAAGTTCTTCAAGAGATTCGCGATACAAATGCATTTCGCCATAAGGACCTTCAAAAGCAGGAGATGTACTCGTAGCTTTTGTTTTGTACTCAGGAATAAATACTTTGTCAATTGACATTGGAACTTTTGCACGGTCAGTACGAACATTGTCTTTTAACGACACGTCAACGTAACCTTCACCAGCTGTAGTTTGAATTAAGTTATAACCGCCAGTGAGTTCGTCACGGCTAACTAATCCTAAACGCCACATGTACGATTTAGAAGCATAAACACTTCCAGTATCGATTGGTGAATTACCACGTGCAGTTGGGAGAATGGTACGAAGACCAAATGTGTCACCCTTAGCACCGAAGTAAGATGCATTGAAGTCGTAAATTGGATATAGAGTAGAACTCCATTTTTCATCGTTATTAGCGATGCTACCCAATTGCTCGCCATCAGCACCCAATGTTTCGTTGGCACGGAAGTCACGCATAATTTTTGCGCTACCGAATGCCTGTAAGTTTTCCGAAGTTCCTACAGTCGGATAGCCTGCAACACCTACGTGGAACACCAAACGATGTCCAATAATGGTGCGCTCAACAACTGGAACACGTTGGTTCAAATCGTTGTATTCGTATTTCACCGAACCGTCATTATTACGTTCGTAAACCGGGATATCAGTTTTAATAACTTCTACCGATAAACGTAGTAAAGATTTTGTTGCTGTTGGTGGAATCAAACGCTGATATAAAATCGCATTTGTATTCAGGTTGAATTGATTTAGGAATGGTGTAGAGTGAGTACAGTAAACAGATGTCTCGTCAAATGTTTCAGTACCATACATTTTTGTAGCACCACCACCACGGAATACTGTAGGTGCAGAATCGCCCCAAGCAGCAAACGTTGGACCCCACGGCAAGTGCTGTGGAAGTGTAACAGCCTCTACTACAGGTTGGCGCGTAGATTGATCTAACGTACCAAATTGCTCGTAGCGTGGTCTGCTATTGATATTAGTTGTCATTTAAGTGACTCCCATAAAAACGCGCGTTTTAATATTGAGATTTACTCGGAGTTGCTATGTAAATAATTACACCACACATCATACTATTTACTATTTCGAATTTGCTGTATTTTAGATGTGGGGATTCTGTATTTAATATGTCCGCTGATTTTATGTAACCATATAGATATTGGAGATATACCATGTTCCTTAGTGCTCGAGACACAACCATTAATAAAGGGATCAAAGAGAACTCAACAATCGAATCCCTACGGGAACATCTAATCCGTACTGGAGCTTACGGTGAGTCTCAATTTATTAAGATTCAAGAAGATCGCATTGCAAACTTCACTATCCTTGGTTTAGGGGATGGAACTTTTATTACACCTAAACCTTTTGTACATCCTGTTTTGATTGAACATGATGGTCACCGTTATTTGGTGATTGATGTTCGCACTTGTGCTAAATATAATAAGTTGGAACAGATTGTTAAAATCACTAACCCATCTCTTTTCCGTCGCGAATGTATTCGTGCAGTATTGGAATCTATTTGGATTAATGATGGCGCTAATGATATCTTACATTTAGGGACTTTCCAAATTCAAGTATTTGGTAAATGGGTGAGTGAGGTAATTGCTCGTCGTTATGGTTTAGATGCCGAACAACAATTACAAGTACAAGTAATTGCAGCATTCTATTACACGTGTTTATTTGCAGATTCCGAAACAGTTGATCTTCGTCGTTTTATTTCTGTGATCAATCGCGCAACCAAAACAAATACAACTTTTATTTTAGAGACATTACGTGACATTGAGTATATTCCAAATATCGAAGCTTTGTTAACGACTATTCGTGAAACTTTAGTAACGGATCGTTTAGAAGGTTTAGAGTTAGATGTATTTATTACCATGTTGGCTGGTAGTTGGTTTGGACCAAATCACGGTATCTTAGTTGGTACAGCGTTAGAATACCCACCACTATGGTGTACTCTTTTATATCTCAGCTTAACTGAATCTGTAAATCGCGCTACAGGTATTGGTAAAGTTGCTCTACGGTTTGAACGTGATCCGACTTCTCGTGAATTCCTAGGGGCTTTGAATATGCTTTTAATGAACAACACAACGATTGACATTAAAAACTCACGAGGTTAATAATGACCACTATCTTAAAAGACCATGCCTTAAATAATATTTGGGCTGCGCCTTTACAAGATTTACAACATCGAGTGAGACCTTCGCGGATCTCGCCTGATATTGGTTTCTATGGTGAGGCTAAGGTAATGTGGGAGCGTATCCCATTACCAGATTACAATTCAGGTTTAAAACCAAAAGGTTGGCATGTCTATCCAATTGGACAATTGCCTTTAGGTAAATTTGCATTAGAAGAATTATCGCGTCAACAATGGTATATTGCTTCAGATATTGCAAATAAATATAATGTGGTCATTGACCTCTATGCTGATAATGGATGTGTTATTCCACGTAATAATTATTACCTATGGATTAACTACGACAACAACATAATCATGGCTGTAGAGCGAAATGGTGCTAATCTAGGTACTATCAAGACTACGAATAGCTATCAAGAAACTTTTGATATTCCATATTCACTGGATGACCATGGCGTTACTGTTCGTTTTTATAATAATGCAATTACACACACCAAAGAATGGTTAGATACAGCCCCTAACCCAGTACATCATTTAACTGACGTTATTGTTAAGATTACCAAACCTTCTGAGTTTGCAAACTTTGTTGCTAAAGTTGCTGTCGTTGAAGCCAGTTATAAAGGTGTAGGTAAAGGGATCTATTATCAGGATGGGTTTGTTGTATCAAAACCAGTAGGTTATGATTCTTCATATTTGGGATCTATTTTTAGTTTCCAATATGATGAAACAGTTAAAGATATTCGCTTCTTTGATATTCACAATCTACCAGGTTTTCAATCTATCATTGATCGAAACAAAAAGAAATATTTACTTGTTTCGAATACAAACAATCGTAAGTTAGAATACTACGATGATTGCGATTATTACTTAGTAACCAAAGAAGATGCAACAATGCGTTATCGTGGGGTTGCAATTGATCCGTATAATCGTACAGCTGTTCGACAGGTAACGCATGATGCTTGGTCGGTAACTGAAGATTCAGTGGAACTACTCACCATCCAACATCCAGACATGCCACCTAAAAATACTTTAACAATCATGGTTAAAGTTCGTAATGGCGGAATGATTCGAGGTATCGGTTTACAAGCTAATCGAGTTGAAGAACTTTATCATTTAGATCATGCTCAACGATTAGATGCAATGGCTGGTGTAAATTCAACTGTACCTGAATGGCGTGCAGCTAACCTTGAAAACTCCGCTTATATTCGCCTAATGGGTTCATCATTTGACCAAGTTACCGATGCATTAGCTGAAGAAGCATATGGTTATAATGCTGCAACGTTTGGGGTTGCTCGTTCGGTAATGGTCGTTGACAATAAACGACAAATCACCATTCAACCAGGACATAATCTTCCTTGGGATTCTAAGAAACCTAACCCACAAGCAACCGATGCGCGTCGTGTAATATTCTGGTATGATGCTGCAGGTAAATATCTAGGTAATAGTGTCAGCAACAGTTCTGTTGGTACAATTAACGTACCTGCTAGTTATCCAACAGCAGCAACAGCGGAAGTCATCAATGGTGATTTAGTAACTGGTGTTGGTGAAGTTGGTACTTTCCCAGATAAAGCTAAAGTTTACGACTACAATTACGGTTATTACGGTTATCGAAATTATGTCTGTGGGATAGTGGGTGGTGTACTTGATCATAAATGGATCGATGTTACTGATACAGCTTTTTGCACGTACATTACACCAGCCGATGGATCAACCCCATATATCGAATGGCAGTATAGCTTACTTAATCAAGTAGGGTATTATCCAGCTACCCGTTTCGGTGATAAAGTTAACGTACATAATCCATCATTCAAGAAAGCAACCTTTACAGGTGTGTTAGAATACGACATCAATAAAATCTCAGATGCAAAAATGAGTTTACTTGGCGTACCTCCTGGGTTTGTGACTGTATGGATGGATGGGGAATCTCTGGTTGAAAACTTAGATTACTACTATCGTCCAGGTGGTAACATTGCAGTTGTTAAAACACCTAAGGGTACCATTGACAATACTCGCATTGTCATTCGCTTTCATGGTTTCATGAACCCTAAAACTAAAAAACCTTTTGCCCCACGGGATATTGGTTTTGTTAAGAATGGTGTATTGTCAGTTAATCAGGTATTTAATCCTTGGCATGATCGCGATATCCGTATCTCTGTAGGTGGTGCATTTAAATTGCCGACCGAAGTACAATTTGCTGAGGCAGGTTCTGAGAATGTTGGTAATCGTTATTTAGATGGTATGGTTTATTCAGTTGAAGATTATCAATCCTTGGTTGAACCTTTTACTTCAAAGAAAACTATTCCTTATAAAATGGATTCGTTAGATATTGATCAACGAGTATCGAACTATCTAACTGAACGTTTGCCTGAAAATGATCCACGCAATGAATATATTACTCCTGCACGACATGAATTGTATTCACCAGTAATGGCTCGTTTTATTCAATTGATGTTACTGGGCGTAATTACTGACGCTGCTGTAGAAACTGAAATGCGTGATGAAGGTATTCTAGAACGCTATGGTTGGATTTGTAAACAATATCAAGACTGTGACCCAGTATTGGTAGGTTTTGATCCCGACTATGTTTCTGTGGAACCACATCCATTCAATTCACCAATAGAAGTTACAGGTAATCAATACGCTTTCTTAGAACGCGTTAACCGTATCTTCTTAAAGAGTGCACTAGATTTAACTAATGCTGTTAAAATCAAACTTTAAAGGTAAAGGCTAATGGCTATAACTCCTATCGTAGATCGTAGTCGTCGATTTACAAATTTCCTTATGGGTGAAATTTACACTGGTCCAGCAGGTACTGGTCGTTGGGTGCCTAATGTCGATGATCAAGTCACCGACTGGGATCAAGGTATCTATCGCGTAGTAGCTGTTGACCATGAACGTACAAACTTATCTTATTTACAGAAAGTAAATTTCAATACACTTGGTGGCGGCATGGATGACAGTGATTATGCTGTTGTTACTGGGGTTGGTTCTAACTCTAACTCATTCCGTATTTATGTAGATACAAAAACAGTGCCACATACACTTGCTGTGGATAGTCGCACAACCTTCTATGGTGATAATGCATACATCAAGATTTTTAAAGGTACTGATACATCAGCTGCTACGGGTAAAGTGATTTCCGCAATCATTAATTCAAGTGGTAAAGTTGTATCTGAGAATATTCCATTAGTTTTGACTATTGTTCCTAATGGTACAAACGTAAATGAGAAGACTCCTCAAACTGCTTGGTGTTCTGAAACAGTTAAAGATGGTGATGTCGTAACTGTAGTTACATACACGAATGCTGGACAAATTACTTCTCGTGATAAATTCATCATTAGTGAATCTAACTTGATTCGTAGTTTAGATCAAGCTGGTGTTTATGTTAATAACATTGAATTACTTTCGCCATTTATATCTAAGACCGATGCACGATTAATTGAATGTCCAATTAATCTATTAGCGAGTTCTTTAAACTTACAAGCAAAGGTAACTTATTCGGATAACACTTCACGAACTGATCTAATTGATGGTTTGAAATGGAGTGTTGCTGGGTTGGATATGTTTATCAGTTCACAGATCGGAAAAATGGATCGAGTGATATTACTGTATAAACTTGCACCAGAAGAATTGGCATTTGATGCTTCTGCAGCATTACCTGAACGTATTGTTCGTCGTGAATACCGCATTAAAACGGTAGACATCGATACATATTACGCAGTTAAGCTTTTTGCTGTTCCTGTCTGGAATGCAACAAGTGCCTTGTATACTTTAAAATGGTATTTGTACAACTTAGAGCGTAGTGACATTATTGATGTTACGAACTTTGTTGAATATGCGACTACTTCTCCAAAATTTGTAGGTAATAAATACACTGGTTCTCAGAAATTATTAGTGTCATTTAACTTACAACATCTAGGTGCTTCTTATAGTTATTACGTACATACGCAAGTAGTTACTGTTAACTTAAAAGCTCCTGGTTCTACAAAAGCAGCTGCATCGTATTACACAATCGCATATGCTGATGATCTATTGTATGGAGAGCGTGTTCGTGGGTTGTATGCAGCAGACGAAGTAAATGCAGGTAAATTTAAACTTGATATCAGTTGCGGTTATACTGATCCTGCAAGTTGGTTGACTGCCAATTATCGTCAGCTAGATCCATTGAATTACGACAAAGTAGAAATTACAGCACCAAACCCTACACATGCTCGTGTGGTAATTGGTGCGGATCAATGGGTTCGTGAAATCGCAATTGATGAAATTACAAATCCAATTCGCAATATCAATGTAACAATGTCACAAGGTGTTTCTGTTCGTGTAGAACTTTTCCGTCGTGAGTCTGGTAAAGATTCCCGATTGGCAACAGCTCCGATTCTTGCCAGTGCAATGTTATAATCCGACACTAATCAATACTGGGTAAATCCCAGTATTGATTTCACTATGAGAATATAACGTATGATTTTATTTTTAGATGATTGGCAGCGTTTCCCTCGCGCAATTCCCGATGTAAAAACAACTAATACTAGTTTCATTGAGATGGCGGATAAGTATCGTCAAATGGGGATTAAAAACTATTATTTCCATTTAGCATTATTACAGCCAGAACTACAAGGCATTGATCCATTTGATCCAGAACTACCAATGGACATTCTTGCCAAGATTCGCCTAGAAGCACGTTATAACCCATGGTACTTCTTTCGTGAGATATTCTGCTTACCATCGCAAGGTTCTAGTGAACCCGATCGCCTGCGCGCAAACCGTGCGAATTTAGGGGTATTCTGGCTTTATTATAACCACGTGGATACGGGTGTAACACATCCTCGACAAACGGGTAAGTCAGTTGGTGCTGATGGTGTAAACACACATGTGATTCAAGTAGCAGGACGTTCAGCAACATTCTCATTGATTACAAAAGACCACGAACTACGGTCTAAGAACATTCAACGCTTAAAAGATATGCGTGACTTCTTACCACCATATCTAAACCCTTATCAACCTCGAATTGATACGAATAACCCATTCGGTATTTCTGTAGAAGAACACAGTAACAAAGTAATCACTGGGGTAGCTCAATCATCAGAAGCTGCTGCATTGAACTTAGGTCGTGGTAATACTTCTGAAAATAACCAAGTGGACGAAGGACCATTCTGTAAGAATATCCAAGTAACTATTCCAGCATTCTTGTCATCTGCAAACACTGCGCGTGAAAACGCCGCACGACATGGTTCTTTCTACGGGAACATCTTTACAACAACTGCCGGTAAATTGGATACCAAAGAAGGCGAGTACATGTACAGCCTTCTAATGGGTGGTATGATGTTTGACGAGCATAAACTTCTCGATCTAAAAAACCAAGAAGAATTGCATCGCGTAATCGAAAAAGCAGCGAAACGTAAACCATTAGTTTATGTAAATTTATCGCATCGTCAATTAGGCTATAGCGATGAATGGCTTTATAAGAAAATGTTAGAATCGGATTCACAAGGCGATGCAGCTGACCGAGATTACATGGGTATCTGGACTACGGGTTCTTTAAAGTCACCATTAACTCCTCGTGCCATTAATGCATTGAAGAAAGGGGAGTGTGATCCAGTACATGTCGAACTAACTAAACAATGTTACTTAATTAACTGGTATATTCCGGAAGATCAAATTGCCACGCGAATGGCGTCAGGTATGTTTGTATTAGGTAATGATAGTTCTGAGGTTGTTGGTAGTGATGCAACAACTCTTTACTTAGTTGATTCGCAAACACTGGAAACAATTTTTACAGTTGAGGTAAACGAATCTAACGTATATAGTTTCATTGATTGGTTTGTAGATTCAATCATGAAAAAATATGAAAACATCGTTGTGATTCCTGAACGTAAAAACATGGGTGTTGTATTAATTGATACATTAATTGTTAAATTAATCGCAGCCAATATTAACCCATTTAAACGAATCTATAATATCGTTGTGGAAGATGGTTTACATGAGAGTGATGAGGAATATCGATTCATTCATCGCGAACCATACTCATGGTCTTCAGAAGTACCTACTAAATACAAAACAAAATTTGGATATGGTACTGCTGGTAATGGTCGTCATAAACGTGATAACCTATATATTGAAACTTTAACTCGCGCAGTGGATTTGTCTGCAAACGTGGCTAAAGATAAAACACTAGTTAAGCAGTTGTCTGAATTGGTCGTTAAAAACGGACGTATCGATCACCCTGTAAAAGGACATGACGATATGGTGGTTGCTTATCTATTAGCTTTATGGTTCTTATTACACTCTAAGAACTTGGACTTTTATGGTATCGTAGCTCCTGCAAGTCGTGCTAAATCTTTAACTGCTCGTGCCGAAGAAGATTCAGTTCCAAAGGGTTGGGCTAAAGTTACTTATGATCAAAACCAAGAAACTAGTAGACGTATTAATAGTCTATTAGAATTAATGGACAAAGAAGAAGATCCGGCTAAGTTAGATTCTTACGAGTCACAGATTCGCATCCTGAGTCGTCGTGTTGTTGGGGATCAATACCAATCTAATACAATCGATGAATTCATTAAGAATGCTCGTGCTTCGCGCGAACGTCGCATCTTAGATCGTTATGAAAATCCGTATTAGTCGAACAATAATATGACATACCCTTAACCAATAACAACGGTAAAGGTGAAATATCATGTTGCGTTCAATCATACGTTCATACACTACGGCTTTGTTCCTATCTTTTCGGAGCAAAGTTGATATTCGAAAGAATATATCATCCCGTGTTTATGAGCAAACCTACGCAGTCCCGCAAACTGATGATCGATATAAAATCAAAGTGTCTGAAACAGAATTTGTGGTTCGCTACAAGTTCTTGTTTTTTAAGATAAATAGAAAGATATATCAAGCAGATTTGACGTACAGCAGCGTTGGAAAGGAAGATGTGCAATACACCGCACATTACCCAACCCTAACATTGCTTGGCGCGTTTGATCCGCTATACCCAATGTCCATTGTAGCTTCTTTACATTTGGACGCTTTTATGGAAATGGAGAAAACGCAATGAGTATGTTCTATGGTAATTACGACCTAGCCATTGATGATCGAGAAATCGAATTGTTATTGACTAGTCTGAATTCATTTGCACTGTCTAATTGTGGTGCAAATCTTTCAGGTTTACCACTCAATACGTTAGATGAAACAAAACATCGGTTAGATAGCGGTTTTGTATTAATGGGTAATGTCGATAAGACTGCCCTAACTGGTGTTGGTTACATTGCTGGGGCAGATGGTCGAGTGTGGTTTTTCATTGACGAGGGGAAACCTAAATTGTTTATCGATGGGTCAGGTGATGTCGTTAAACATTTAGGTTTGGATTTCGATCCAAATAAGAACAATGTTTACAGCCCGTATAATGATCTTGTATTATTAACACTATAAACACTAGCTCTGTAGCCCCTAGGGGCTACAGAGTCTATGCTGTTACTTTAAGTAATATTCCATTGAGAATGTTCGAGCAATAATATAAATGATCAATCCTGTTTTAAGTGATGCAATCATTGTACCGTTCTTTGTCTTACATGCTTCACGCACTAAAGTCTCTGCAATGTCACGTGCTTCAAAAACCAAAGGATCATTAGTTTTAGACGCCATAAACAAAAGCTTTTCTTTATTTAATAGCCATGACAAATCAGCCATGTTTCGACTAGCTGTACGATCACCGCTGATAGTGTTGATGGTGTGTTGAATCGAGGCATTAATCAATTTCTCGATTCGTGCTTCTTTGCGATTCGCACAGAATACCACATGCTCTAGAAGATCGATTAGAAGCTTCTGTGACATTGTTCGCATTTCTGCATCCACAACTATCGCAATCTCAGGTTTAATGAACGTATGGCGATCTAGAACGATTTCCTGACTATATCGTAAGAACTTATCAGGATTACGTTTCAATGATTGAATTACTTTATCACCTTCAATCTCTACAGTTGCATTTGTTCGACCAAATTTAGCATCATCTGCCTTAACTTGTTCAAGTACAGACCAGACATATTTAATCATTGAACGTAGACGGCCTTGAATGTCGGAAATACATTGTGCAATTGCGTCGTCATCTGTAAAGTTAGTCAATACCTCTAACCATGAAGACTTTGTACCGGAGAAACAAATGTCATGTGAACGATTCTCTAATAATGCTTTCCACGAACCAAACTTCTTGATGTGGAATTTACGAGACAATCGAGCATACACTTCTTGCGCTATACGTTCATCACATTTGTAAGGAAAATATGCAGCCATAATGGAACCCAACAGTTTAATGTTAAGTGCCATCCCAACAATATCTACAGCAGCAATCTTTTGTTTTTCTGGTAGATCTGAAACTAAGAATCGATGCATTGTGTAAAGACAATCTAAGTTGAATGCATCATTTGCACGAACCCATGTAGGGTCATATATTGATTCTTTTAGAATTCTTTTCTTTAATTCAAATTCATCAACATCTTTAATGTCAATAAACCATTCATTACGGTCAGTTGTTTTAAAACGTAAATCATAAACACCAGTTAAAGATGAACCAAAGAACATCACGTGTTCTTCATTGCGATTCATTAAATCTCCAACATAGCGATTAATTCGTTTTGATAACTGTAGGTCAAATCGATGACCGCTATACAGTTCATCAAAGATCGTCTTTAATGGGGTACTCATCGCAGATACTCGTTATAGTCTATTTTGCCTTCATAAGATTTAAATTATTTCAGATATACAATATTTTAATGTAACAATCCTTAAATCTTATTGGAATATAGTCATGACGTATAAAGGTAATCATTTTGATGAAGTTACTTTCATCGTACCATCAACTCAATCCGCTAAGCCTGTTGATTTGACAAGTATGCAAGAGTTGGTAAACCGAGACGATGTATTGTCTGCAGTTGTTACTGTAACTGCATATACTTCTACGGGCGAAGTAGTCCATCAACAATTGGATCTCGATAATCAGTCAGATATATTTAAGCATGTTGGGATTATTGCAAAAGGTGATCTAAATAATGCTACCGAAGTGTATCGTAAGATTACAGACCATACGAATATTGAAGTGCTTGCTTCGCCAACTCGATTAGAGTGTTTCTTAGGTGGTGTTACAAATATAATTTTAACTGACGAGTAAAAGGTAGATAAAATGTCAAGCGGTATGTTTATTCCAATCGAGTATCTTTACGATGCTGAAAAATATAATCTAAAAGATTGTGTAGGTCACTCTGTTACAATGAGTGATACGGGGAATGGTATTTATTATCATCATTGTCACACCTTGACATTTCAAGGTAGAGCACTTTCCGGACAGCCTGGTGTAATAGAAGAACGTTCTGTGGATTTATATCCGCGAATGAATAAAGATGACCCTTCAATCATAGAAGGATTTTCATTATCGGCATGGGAGATTACGTGTGAAGATGTAATCAAATATTTAAAGATGCCTGCAGATACAGAAATTTGGTAATTGGAGAACATAAATGAAAGTATTAACACGCGCAGAGTTTCTTGCGTTAGAAGGTCCGATACTTTATTCTAAATGGGAAAACGGATGGGGACATCCAAGTCAGTCGGTTGAAATTAAATATCAAACGATGGGTGAGGATTGGGTTTGTCAAGGACTTGATCCTTTGTTCTCAAAGTTACCAGAGCATCCCGAAGTGAGAGAGCATGATGTATGGGAATATGTTGACAATCACAATTACAGAGGTCCAATTCAAATAGATTTGGATTTTGCAGGGCGTGACGGCATCTTTGATCAAGAAGATCGCTACGTAGTTTTTGAAGCGCAAGATATTGCAGAAGTATTGCGCAAAGTAACTGAATGCTATCAGCAAGCATTAGCTAAAGAAGCACAGTAAAATTAAATAACTCAATACTCTACGGAATTTCCGTAGAGTATTAATCGAGAACCCTATGTTTAAAAAATATCATTTAGATTTTGTAAAATTAACTGAAGCATTGCAAACTGGTACATTACCAAGTATTGTAGATATTAAAATTGAAAAACCACCAATGGAAGTCAATATAGGTTATTATAAATACTTAATGGCATCTGGGATGGTTCGTGACAATTATATCAATACCTATGGTTTCTCAATTTTAACCAAAGAATTAATTGATGAAATTGTAACTTTATTGAAAGGGCACAGAACTATTGAAATTGGTTGTGGTAGTGGTTATCTAGCACATTTAATTCGAGAAAATTATCCAGATATCGAATATGAGACATTGGATAGTGGTGAATGGGTATGGGAATTTCCATATACTACCATTGATCATGTTACAAATTATGGTACTTTTGATTTCTCAAAATATACAGCAGTGGTAGTTAGCTGGCCAACCTTAGGTGATATGGAAATTGTAAAAGTTCTAGATAACTTGCCATCTGGTTGCATTCTTTTACATTGTGGTGAAAGTCGTGGAGGGTGTACCGGTGTCGATGAACTTTATGATACATTAGATTGCAATTACATCTATTCGCATGAATTAACCAATAATTTAGGTTTCTTTGGCATTCACGACACGTGGACATTATACCACAAAGATTAACATTAACTGAGTTGGGTAGAGATATCCAACTTTTTAGGTAGAAAGAAATGATCAATCCTGCTTTAATTAAATCAGCTGACTTATTCAAAACAATTGTAATGAAATACCCATTAGAGAAACGCGTAATGATCGGTTCTCCAGTACAGTATTTTTTAGAACATACTTCCGAAGAATGCTTTAATCAGTTATCTCAATTAACTGGTTATTCCGACAATGCGTTAAGTTTTCTACTCAAATTAGGTAATCCAGAAGAAATCGACAAATATGAAGATTTACGCTCATTCCTTCCTGAAGAATTTGCCAGTAATCCTTTTATATTTACACATGTTCTTTCAGAAAAATTACCAATAGATTTACTGCAGGAGTATCCTCAGTTAATTAAATATCTATCTTCACTGACCGAATTAAATACAGGTAAATATTCTAATTTAGAGTTACATGCCTTAGGTCAATCTGCACGTAGAATGTTCTTACTTTATATTTTGTTTACTAAGTTGGATATTGATACGGAATGTTTTAAATATTATAAACAATCGGCAGATTTTGAAGAATCATTAAATAGCATTGGTTATTCATCTAAAGCAATTCTTAAAGTGATCATTCAACGTTCTCGTGAGTTTTATGGGACAGAGGGTTTCTTAAATGAAGTCTTAGATATTAAATATCTAAATAACTATCTCGATGCAAAAAGAGTTATTCGTGCTATTTTAGGTGAGATGCGTCATTCTAAAATACAATCTTTTGCACTACGTTCTATTTGGTCGGTAATAGGTGGTTCGGTATCTATCGAAGGTGTTCATGCTTATGGTGGGTTAAGTTCAATATTTCGCTTTTATCTATTGCGTTATAAACGTTGGACAAATCATTCTGATGTGGTAGTTATGGACGATGGCGCAGAATTTTATAGTCATCGCCACACTATGCTTTCAACTTTTAACAGATGTCTTGCAAAGAAAGATTCTCCATGGCAGGATTGGGTTAAATTGCCTGAATCTATTAATACACCACCGAGTGTATTATTTGCAGATTTTATTCGAGCATACGCCAGATATCAGTATCAGAAGTTGATAAAAGAACATGGTAATGTTAAGTTTAAAAATATGGACGATAAATTTAAATATCTTAACCCAGATAAATATCGTTACATCGATAATGCTGTCGACTTAGTTATTGAAGGTCGAAATATGAGCCATTGTGTGGGTGGCGAAAACTACATTAGCGAATGTGCTACTGGACATACCCACATCCTACATTACAACAATGGCAATGATCGTCATGGTTATACTATTGAATTATCGAGAAATGTAACTCACGACGATCAACAAGATTTGTTATTCACTAATTACGACGAAAAAGCAAAATGGTGGGAAGGTTATCGTGTCTATCAAATTAAAGGATACGACAACAATGAACCAAGTGATCAAGTAAAGTTGAATATCTTACTCGATCTTATTGAGGCAAGTATTAAATTTAGAGAGGTGCCTGAAAATGAAGTAAAACGTGAAATGCACAAATATCGTTTGTGCATGAAAAATCAACATCGGGTATTGCACGATCACACTACTCGCATTTATCATATTGCGGATGTAATTAATGAATACATCCCTTTTAAATCCAGCGAGGCTAAAGAGGAAAACTGGAAATTATTAAATCCAAGGTTAGTTTATCGATATGGGATGAAACTCACTAACCGCCCAGAGAGAATTCATGGCGAGTATGAACATCGAATGCATCAGTTGCTACATGATGCAAGAGTTCCTGCTGGTGATTTCGAAGGCGATGTGATAGATGGTCTTGCCGCACAGATCATGGAGGGTAGAATGCGCGGGATGCATGATCGTGAACCAGATCTTCAACGAGGTTGGTTTGCTGGAATGCGTGAACATGCTGCAGATATGGATTTAGAACTTTTATATCCACATCAACAACAATTACTTTCTGCGAAGCATCTATCAGGACATAGTTTTATTGGAAGTAGTTCATCAACGCTTGCTATCTCAAATGTTTCTTTATTTGAGTTAACCAAAGCGACTCAAGCCAGAAATATTGGTAAAAGTCTAACCTACCCACAGGTTACTATTCGCGCCGGCTTTAAGTATAATACTGGTCGCGAGTATTTGGTCGGTCAAGCTTTACATTCATTAGGTAAGTTATATGGTTCTTGGTGGCAGATTGATGGTAAGTTACCATTGATGGCTGATCTAGGTATGCGTCTACTGGCTAACAAAATTCGTTATGGCTTTATGTCTGATGAAGAAATTGTTAAAAACATATTCTTGATTAGTGATCATGGGTATAATTTATTTTGTTCAGAAGTATCAGTGCTAAGGAATGAAACTACTGGCAGTATTCGAAAAACTGGTCATCGCATGGTCACAGGCGGTAAGATGTATTCTATCACTTCTACCATTGCTCCCTACATTCCTAGTATGGCAATTTTAGATTCAGACTCTGAAGTTATCTTTGACTATTCGGAATCAATGGACATGTGGCATTTATTTAATAAAACAAAGGTAAAAACTAATAGCCTTGGTTTTGATTTCAATGACAAATTTACCCGTAATCTCCTCGGTCGTTACGGTGTTCGTTTTAACTAAAATTTAACAATCTATACTGTACCATTGGTACAGTATAGATTTAAGAGTATTCATCATGAGTTCGTTAACAAATCATCAACATTCGATTAGTGTAGCTAATTTTTTGAAATTAAGTGAGTGCTTATCACATAAACCATTTAATAAACTTATTCGGGAAGTAAGTTGGTATAAGAAACCTCGTGAGTTAGGTTTTAATTTTAACCGACACGTCTATGAAATGGTAATTTTAAATTCACCATATCCAAGTACCCAAATGCTAAATATATTACGTTTTAATAAGCGTAGTAAAGATACATTTTTTGAACTATCATTGATGGATATAATTAATCATTTTATCTATTTGATGCCTCAGGATCATGAAGATTACAATCCGCTTATCGACTTTAAAAATATGTTGATTAAGTATGATCGAGATTCACTACTTACGAAACCACAGAAAGGTTACGTAACCACCGGCTATTATACTGAATGGATGTTCGCACCTAATGTTGGTCAGTTTGGCAGTGACTTTTCTAACTTTGTTAAGATAATCAGTTCTCCAGCTTTGCGAAAGATCGTTGGTGATCGTTTACGTTATTTTAAGTTTGATGATTCAAACAAATATCGTATATTAGGTATCACTCCATCGGTAGTGGCTAATTTAATTCTCAATCACCCATACATGAACGAGGTTAAGTTTACTGGCTTAAAATCCCCACATCAGAAATTGACAAGTTATCTTAGTCAACGGGATTTCTTAGTTTATTATTTCGATGAAGATGGCGACGATATTTTTGATGATCGCGATACTTTATTTACTGCATTTATTGCAGTGGCTGATGAAGAAGAATTAAGTCGCTCATATGCTTACATTCAAGCAGTTCTATTGGGTATGTATTTTAACGACTATACCCAATGGATTGATCGCATTCGTATCGGTGGAGATGTATGTCCTCGCTTTACGGTTCACCATCACACCTTAATACGTGAAATATATAGCGAAGATTTTCGCTCAGTAGAAACGATAGATTGGTCTCTACATCCAAAAGATAATTTCGACGAAATCTTAGAGTATTTAATTGATGAGCAGATAGATTTACTTAAAGTGGAAAAGCCAATTGATATTCAGAAACCTCTAAATATTCTTCAAGTAAAGGAATTAGTATCTGGATCTGAATTATTGACAGTGGGTGATCAAATGAATATCTGTATTGGTGGACAACACTATATTCATTATTTACCGTATGAAGGTACTCACTATTATCAAATGGGTGAAGGTAAGCCAGAAGATCGTATAGTGGTTGAAATCAAACTCCACGGACAACAATGGTATTTAAGCCAAGCAGTTACTGTTGGGAATAAGTCAGTAGGAGTTGAACATCCACAATATGAAAACTTGACTAAGTTAAAATCTAGGTTTGGTATTAAAGACACGACAAATCACGATACCTTTGCAAACATGCCTAGAAATTTACAGCAGTCAGTGATTTATAACTTATCATTATTGGGTAGCTAAAATGGATAGACAGATAGATATGCTCTCAGATGAGAGAAAGAAATTTCGTAAAGATAGCCTTAATGCTATTTCACTAGAACATCGTAACCAATACACCAATGATACAATTGCTGTAATGATGCAGGTTATGGGTATGATCCCATTAGGTCGTCAAGATAAGCGTACTTGTTTTGCTTTCCTTGAGGGGAAGGCAATCGCAGGGTTAGAAGAAGCCATTGCTTTTCAATTACATACTTTCTTTAATGAAGAAGTCATCCATACTTTATCTAATGTTATTTCAAAAGATGAAGAATACGATGTGTTAAAATTCTTATTGACTGAATTTAATGCTAAAATGGATTTTGATACGGCACAATTATTAACGCCACCATGTTATATTCCAGCACTAAAGCAGCAAATTCATTATGCAGCATTAATCGAGTTTAGTCATCTTACTACTGAATTAATTGATGCACTTACAATTAAAGTATGGTGTCAATATGTGTATAGTCCAAAAAATTATGCACAAACCTCTTTTGTTCGTTTATTACTTGGAAAGTATTATAAGTATTGGAATATTGTTAAAAATAATTTAGGTAATCTTGATCCGAATAGTTCCTGTATTACGAGTATGCTAAACTCAGTTGGTATCAGTAAGGCTAAGATCATTAAAGACAATCTACCAGAATCGGAGTTGTCAGTTAATCAGTTAATTCCTTTTATGCGTTGGGATGAACGTTGGAATGAACATGGGATGCCTTGTTTAGAAGCTCGTTCAATTATTCAATACTTTTCAGATAAGGCGCCCCAGACAAAAGCACAACGACTCGACATTGGGATATGGTTAAGTCGACATCCGAAGTGGTTAAATCAATATACTTTCTTCGATTATGAAACAGGTAATGAACACCATTCCATGATTGAAAAAGTACGTATCCATAACCATAACTTGATCGATTATCTTTCTTTGCCAAAATATAATGGTAAAGTTAATTTGAAGAAACATCCAAAAGATTGGATTATGGAGAACATGACTGAGGAATTAAATACTTTAATTAAGAAAACTTATGAGTTCTTAAATAAAGGTGTGTATCTAAGTCAACGCTATTGTAAACGCATTGAAAAACACTACCCTAATCGCGAGGTTACTTATTTGGGTACAGCCCAAATGATGATTGATGAAAGCACGCGAATGCGAAACTGTGTAGATGGTCTTCGATATGTAAGAGCTATGTTTAATGGTGATGCTCATTTCTATCATTTGGCAAATAGCGTAGAAGATGAACATGGATTAACTTTGCAAGTCAATGTCAAATCACGTTCATTACCTTTTGCACTTATCCAAGAGGTAAAAGGATATGACAATCGAAATCTATCTGAAAAAGAACGGGATATTGTTGCAGAATTTATTGCAACTATTTATTTTCCTGATATGACGATGGACCAAATCCAACTATTGATTGACGTCCATAAATAAATATCACCTTGACTTATTTATGTAACCATTTAACCCAAACCTGGAGAGAATCGTGGGTAGTATTTTAGCATTATTAAACGTACTTTTTATTGGTGATCTTGAAGATCCTAAATTATGTAAACTTATGGGATTGGAAACACCTGAGTCAAAGGCTGATCGAGTAGAAACGTTGGGTTTAATTACTCGACAAGTTCGTGAATTGTTTCTCGATACCCAAGTGGATAAACATATTCCTATTTCTTCAAATGGTAAAGTTATCCAACTACATCCATGGGAGATTGCTAAAGAAGTTTATCGTATTCTTTCCCACATGGAAACAGATGCTAATGATAACGTTAATTGTTTACCATTGGCACATATTGTACTTGTAGGTACCCCTGAAAAGCCAGTGCCGTTGACTGTAATCCATATGGTAAATCAAATGGTTAAATCACACAACTTAATTGGACATCCTACAAAGGTCCAGTTAATTGTTACCGATCTTCGTGAAATTGCTATATTTTAAATTCGTTTCGCCCTGTGGGTTTCCTACAGGGCTTTATGCCGTTAGGGGTAATTGTAATGCGTAATATATCTGAAATTTTGAAACAAGTAAATAGTTTAGAAACTTGTGAAGTTACAAATGCTCAATACTGGGTTGATGTCAACATTGCTTTAAAGAAAGGGTTTGAATTACCAGTACCGCAACAAAATACACTCGATGATATTAATGGTTCTTTTACTGAACAGTTTCGAAACCAAGAAGTAAATATATCTACTTTAGATTTAGAGACATTTGAAGAACTATTAGGTAAGGTTGATCTGTCACCTTTAGGTGGTTTTATTACTCATCAAGGCATTGATCATCACTACCATGTTAACACTGGTATGGGTGATCGGAATTTCCATTTACATGTAGATTTAAAATGCATTCCTACAACAATGGATGAGTACGGTAACCCTGTTGCTTCAGTGTGTTTTATTGCGGCAAAGATTGAATTTGGTGGGCGTTCATTAGCGTGTGTTAAAACAGCTTACATTGGTCCTGAAGATCTATTGTTAAATCATCGACTGGTTTTGAAATATGCGGATAACATGACCAATAATGCATTAGGTGCGTGGTTGCGAATGGTTCGTGAACTTCCGTATAAGGAACATTTAACTTTAATTGAATATCAGAAAGAAATTCACTAGGTAGGTAGAAATGAATAATCCAACACCCGAACAAATAACTCAACGTTTAAATGAAATATATAAACCAATTTCATATTGTCGTGAAATGGATTATTTCAGAATGAAACCAATTAATGCATCTCTAAACGTTGGTAGTAGTGTTTCATGGTTATGTATCGAACCTGATAAGATTCCACCTGCTTTTCTCTACGGTACAAATGGTTCTTGTCTATGGACTATGTTAGCTCTTATCCTTGATAATTATGACCCATTTTGGAGAACTAGAGTGGGTGGTAAATATATGGTTTATCATCCCAAAATTTGGACATTATACCAACAAGCAGCAGCAGCCTATTTTAAGGTTACAAATCAAACTCACTTTGAAAAGAATTACCCAATATTCATGGGTAATTTTATTAGTGAAAATCACAGACAGATATTAGAACTTATTTACGAATGGCATGTTAAAACTGAAACTAAAAAGGTTAGTGCATCTAAAGGTTTTAAACGTGCATTCTTAGACATTTTCTTTGGTAGATAATTGAAATGAATTTAATAAAAGATTACGGTGTAGAAAGTTTTATATTTGATTGCAATAACCCGCCATCAAGTTTTAAAGGTATAGCTGGGATTACCGAGTATCGATATCCTTCGCCGATTGGTTTAACGTGCAAGGTAAAACAATATCCTGTTTACAAATCAGTTCAACGTGATAATTTTACGTTACACGATTTGTATTATTTTCACTATATGACTGCTGGTAAATTCTTACCAAACTCTGAGGCTTATGTCCACATTATCGAAATCCTGGAAAATTATCCTAATTTCGGTAAAAGCAAAATCATTGGTTGGGGAAATCAAGTTTCTAATGCTGATTTCTTTTTAAAAGTTGAGAATCTTAAATTATTCAAAGATCGAATTGAATATATTCAACCACCCAAAAATGGTAGCGATGCTTTTAAAGAGTTAAAAGCAGGTGGTATTAAATTATCCGAAATATATAAACCATATCTTGATTTCATTCGTGGGTTGGATAATTTTAAATATACATTGAACGCTGTAAATTTTCTGCGCGATAAGATTATTCCGGTTTGGGATAGCACTGGAATATTTTTGAAGTTTAACATACATTCAAAGATTCGTCAAATTTATAGAGCACCCTATGAGGTGAGATGGTCACAAATAAACAGTGATAATCATGCCTTTGCTGTTTTATTTGGTTTATACTTATCGGATTATGTTCAATGGTTTGAATCTGGTAGCTACATTCAATTTAATGATTGTGAGGTTTATGTGGACCATCACACAATCTTTGAAGCTACGGTCATTTCGGAATACTATAAAACCCATCCGCAATATCCAAATATGGTACCTTATGGTATTCATCCAAATGAATATTTTAAAGATCGTATTGCTGAAATTGCGAAAGAGCAATATGAAAAGTACCATATGGTTAAATACCCGAAATGGTTTAAAGGTGTGATTGTTTTATCGCTTGAACCACATCGCCAATTAGTTAATGGTGTTCAACTGGTCGAGGAAGGACGTAGAATGCATCACTGTGTTGGCGGTGTGAATTATCTCGACAAATTAACTGCGGGTGAAATGTTATTCTTCCATCTAGATGTTCCAGATTTGCGACATGGCGCTACATTGTCAATGCGAAGAACGGATGATAAGCCGGGCAATCGTATTCTAAATGGTGAGGGCTGGAAAGTGGATCAGTATTATGGTTTTGATGATGAAAGTCTTCGCAACCATATCGATGCACAAGCAACTTTATCTATCTTTCTGGATCGCTTCTTTCCACTAAAACCAGTAGAAGTTGAGAAACGTAAAGAAAAGGCAATAGTTGCACGACGTTCCTTAGATATAAGTTTAGTTAACGCTCCTGCAAGTTGGGATGGTACGATTGATTCAATGTCCCAGTTAGAAATGACAGCTGTAGATGCGCTACAATATCAAAACCGTCAAGGATCGCCAGTAGAACACAATGCTTTTAGAGTTACAGTGGATAAACTACCAAATCCAATTATGGATAATATTTCGAAATGGATGGAATTAGCTAACAATCGTGCGGCTAGAGATTATAGTCTGAATTCTATTGTCGATAACCTACCTGAAGATCGTATATTCGGTGATGGTGTTGGAATGATACCTGCAGGTATTTGTGGAATGGGTAGTTCATTTGGTTCAAGTGTGGCTTTAACAAAATATTTACACGAGATTGCTGAGCGTCGTGAAAAAGTATTTAACGCTGTTGAAAAGCAAGAAGTTGTTCATCTCACGGTTAATTCAAAGAAGATCAACGATTGCGTTATTCATAAAGTTATGCCTGATGTTGTAGGTGTAAAAGGTTCTTTCCATTATACACCACCATTTGGAGTGATGGGTTATGAATTTACCGATATGGAAATGTCTAGTTGGGCACTTGACCAACTGGGTGATCGACAAATCGTTAAAATATATGGTGCTCGCAAGTGTTTAAAGTTTGCAAACAATCGACAGATGGATAATAACATTATGTTAATTGCAGATGAGCGCCCTATATTTCTAAATCCTAATGGTCCTTCACCAATATTCGGAAAAGGGGATAAATTAATTCAAGTTGGTTTGCGTGATAATCAACAAGATTTGAAACATATCCATTTCGATGTCTCTATTATTGCAGATAATCAACATCAAGCATTTAATGATATTTTCCGAATCAAGGTTGGTGATGTCATTCAGTTAATCTTACCTTTTGAAGCACGATTGAAATTTACGCCGATTTATTCGTCATCGATGAATTTATTATCTCATTGCGTAAATATGGTAAATGGAGGACTACCTGTTGAATCTTAAAACTTTATCAGAAATTACAACTTTGCCTGTAATGATGATATTGCGATATCCTAAAGACACTTATGCATTTAAACCAAACTATAAAATCCCTACCATTCTGGATGGGATTAGTTTGACATTAGCGTCATCGCGTAGACATTATGGTGAAGCAGCTGTATCTGGCTTTTCAAACATATTTGAGGGGGAATCTTTTAAATATGCAAGCCAAATACCATTAGTACATCAAGGTGGTTCTACTGATTTGTATTTATTACCTTTAATGGTGTACATGTCTGAATTACCAGCTTACGCCAATCGGAATAATGTACAAAATTATAGTAATGTTGAGAAAGCTTTCCAAGGTAGCTATGATACTTCTGAGATTAGCTTAACATTGCGATCAGTCGGAATAACTCCAAAGAAATTATTTGGACATTATATCGATTTGTTTAAAGAACACGGGGTTAAATTCCCTGGGAAAGATTGTGCAAATTATCTTTCCCAAATGTTTGAGGTTAAAACTATCAGTAATGACGACTTCATTAAAGCTATTACTGGTAAAGGGAAAATATTCGATAGTCGGGATTACATTCAATTTGAATTACCTGGGCCTGAAAACAATCAAGTGATGACCATACCTGATATATGTTACTGTAAGGCAAGTTATCATGCGATTCTGAGTCATTTGTATTACAAAACGTATAAAAGTTGGTTTGACGATACTGCACTTTATTTGACAAGTAAAGGTAGTCGAGTATTTATTGCCCATCATAGCGTATTTGTAAAGATGCGTCGATTAAGAATTCCCAAAGATCTCACACTCCATCCTTCAAAGTTTCTTGAAGATATAATCAAAGAAATGGCTGAAGAATTAATTAACGATAAGGATTACAAAACTTACCCAGAGGAGTTTAAAACCATCCTTGATCTTAAAGATTCTGGTATTCGTCAAATTATGTCGACTGCTGAATTAAAAGGCGAAGGAGAATATATGCGCCACTGTGTAGGTGGTGAGTCTTATCTAGATCGACTAGTATCCGGCACTATGATATTCTTCCATTTCAATATTGAAGGTATTAGTAGAGGTGCTACACTATCGATGAAACGAAGTGCCGTTAAACACTATGGTAATCTCTATCGATTGAAAGGTTTATCGGAACATGAATGGTGGTCTATTGATCAGTATTATGGCTATCGTGATGACCCAATGCGCAATTATAGTTTTGCTATGGAATTGCAGGCGGAATTCTTAGATAAATACTTTGAGAAGATGACACCAGAGTGTTATGAATATATCTCGAAAGATGAAGAGTTACTATGGAAACTTAATTGTGAAGCTAACCGTACCGAATCAAAACGTCGTAATCTTGTAGATATGTATTTCGGTTTTGGTGGTGATGGTAATGAATTCAATATTGGTATAAATGGCTTTCCTGACCGCAGAGCTTGTGGTATACTAATTGAAAATCCTAATGATCACTTACATACTGAAATGGTTGAAGGCATGAATGGGGTTGTGAGTGCATTGGGTGAACTAGGTGGCATGGCTAATGCAATGACACATGCAGCGGAATTGTCGGCAATTGCTACCCGTGATTTTCGTCGAGAACGCACAGATCCAGTTGCTGTGATGACGGATTTAGCTGCAAGCCATTATCGAAGTGCGGTTGGTCTTGCTTGCGGTACTTTAAGTGTGCCACGACAAATGATTGATGGCCTCATAAATCGCGAGGAAAATGAAAGACGAGAACGTTTGGAAAATCTAAGAGTAAAAGCTCAGGGTGTTTTACCTGAACAGATATCTCTTAATACTTTACAAATGAGATTCTCACCATAAACATACATTCCTACAGACCCCTAGGGGTCTGTAGGAATAATCTATATTATTTATTTTGTTGTTTCTGTTGGTACAGTAGGTTCCCAGTCTGGTGGAAGATAGCATGGATCGGAGCCATTGCCAGCCTCTAGACTATTTAATGGCACTGTGGTTGATTCGTCTAATGCTTCCATAGCTACCCGACCTACCTGTGCATAGAACTGATATTGCGGTGGATAGTGCATGCGATCATCGACAGTAGGTATTGTTGAACTTACTACATTATGTACTTGGAAATCTGGATCGTAGAGTACATCTTCGATACATTCATTAATATCCTCACGAGAAGGACTGACAAAACCAAAGTAATGTTCAATGGAAACTTCTACACCACCATTCATACCCATAATGCGATCTACTTGATCCTTAGACCATTGCATAATGTCCAAACTACGTGAAGAAATATTCGGCACTGAACCAGTGTCTAGAATGATGTCAAAACCGTAGACTTGAGAATCCTGACCTACACGCCATGCGCGAGCAATGGCTTGGTCTTTAATATAGCTACGCCATGGATTATTCAAGAAGATAATTCCGTTAGCCATCGTTAAAGGAACAGCAGTGGATAGAGAGTCATACGTTGCGACCAAAGGATTAATTTCTGGATCTTTATCAAAACGACTAACGATAGAATTTAATTCATTGTTTGTTTCAGCATGAACTGCTAATGGTTTAAAACCTTGCTCTTTTAGAATTGCTGTACATTTATCTACAACAGCTACATAGTTTGTAAAGACCAGAGTTTTCTTCTTGACGCCATTGATCAATGATTTAAAGTCAATATATGCCAACATATCGACATGACATTGAATACGTTCTTTAGTCAAAATACGACCTAGACATTCCCCACGCACTTTTAACTCAACGTACTTAATTACTGATTTAGCATTAGCAAAAGGTTTTCTGAGTTCTTGTGGTAGTGATGGGTGAATTACATTCTTTTCGTATTTATTCGTTAGAACTGCTAATTCAGCATCGCGCTTGTTATCAAAACCATTGCGCACTAAGAACTGCACAGCATGTTGATACTCTTTGAAAGCTGCTACTTGCTGTGGGGTTTTTAATGTTTGGCGGTGAATATCAATACATTTATCATAAATGGCTTGGTATTTGGCTTTATTCTCTTTATAATAAGCTGTGCGCTGATCAATAAAGTCTGCCATTACTTTTGCTAATTCTGGTAACGTGTATTTATCTGCATTTGGCATCTTAACTTTGATTGTTTCATAAATCGGTTGTTCCGACATAAACTCCGTTTTAGGAACAGTGTGGGATACCAAACCAAGACGATGTGCAAGAATATCAAGAGTACGTTTAGCATCTTTACCAAACATCTTGCGGAATGCATTTTCTGTAGCTAGATCAAACAATGGGTCAATTGATTTCAATAGTGGGATCGTTTCAAATCCTAATGCTTTGACTGGCGTACCGGACATCCACAAAATATCCTGCGAACCAGATACAGTACCTAAATCCAGCAAGCGCTGTGTGCGCATTGATTTGATTTCATTAAAGTTATGACATTCATCAATAATGATGCAAACTTTTTCATTACGAAATAATTTAGCTAATTCAACTGCTTTATCTAAAGCTTCATAATGGAAGATATGCCATTTCTTTTGTGGTTGTAATTGGTTTGGCGTATCCTTGAAAATATAAGGATGTTGTGGTTCGTGGAACTCGGTATTCAAAGTCTTTTGCCATACCTTATGAATGGCATTCATTGGCGATATAATGATGACTTTAGTTGCGTTGGTAGTTAGAGCTATAGAACATCCAGAAATTGATTTACCAGCCCCTGGTGCGGCAGCAAGTAACATGCCTTTAAGACCATAACGTTTGCGAGTTGATTCGTAAATATCCAAAAATTCTTCTTGGTGGGTGAGTAATTTTGGATAGATAATTTCTTTTAACTTTGAACGATCAAGCCAAGGTTGTTGCGGTACGGAGATATTTGCAATCCACGTTTGTGTTTCCAATGCTTCTACTACATTCTTTAAAATTCGTTTTGAAGTATAAAGACCACGAGAATCAATAAGTTTACGTAAAATGTATTGAAATTCTAAAGCAAAGAAAGTCGGGATACGGATCTCCGACCAAGTTGCTTTAATAAACATCGAACTAGCAATCTTCGATGTATTCCAAATATATTTCATGTCGCGAGACAAGGTACTCGCCGATACTCCAGAAATAATAATGACGTTTCCGCGCTGTTCTACATCGGCAAATCCTGTGAGCCGATTGAATGCTTTATTTAACATGACGAGTTATGCCTGCAGATTGTTTACATAAAATCAAAGGGTTTATATTCTATGGTTACTAACCTCTTTAGAAATATCCACAAGGTAATTTTACAATGGCTACAGTCCAAGAAATCTTAGACAATCCCCACAAGCGTACAGTAGCAACCTATCGCTTTAAGGTGACCAACATCGAAGGTAATACCGTCCATTATCATGATGCGTCTATGCAGACCAATGTGCAAGAACTGCCAAATGATAGTGAAGTAACACTACAACAGCAGTATGGTGATAAGATTGATAATCTATTTATTGCATTATCAATTAATGGTGAATTTTACTTTACCAGCAAACTATCTAACAACGCTATCTGGCCTGGCTTTAATAAATAAAAAAATTTATCATAAAACTATTACTACCCACTAGGGTAGTAATAGCAATATATGTTGTTAAGCTAATGTGATTAATTCACTTTTCAAAGTATGTCGATCAATAACATCATTTACATCCACACGATCAATATCAATTGTAGGTGGAAAATCGACATATAACGCATCGATCAACTCTTTTAAAGTAATTTTACGACTAGATAAAGGAGTTAATGAGTCTCCAAGTACGGGATCAAGTGTTTTATTATAATCATCACCTCTACACTGAATGCCCGTAATAACTAATCGTTGGTTAACGGACAAAGTTAATGGGTACTTAGCATATGGATGCCAGATTTTAACATAATGATTAATGTCCGTGTTTTCTGCGCTATGTCGAATCTGGTGACGATCATGCCAAAACATAACTAATGGTTGCTCTAATGCTTTTGATGGATTAGCTAATGCAACAGAATCAGGTTCGGCATGTACACCTTGCATACATACTTCTTTGTAACGCATTATATCAAATATTGCAAGATCAACACGGGTACCCATCATGGCGATTTCAGTATTAATTAATACCATTTTATACTCCTAAGTTTCATATTTAAAGTTATGGTATAAATTATTATTTTTACCATTTATAATCTGGTTGACCTATAGGGCATCTTATGCTTTAAATATAAATAATATTAATAATACTAAAAGTATTATTAATACAGCCTTAGTGTCTATTAATTAGCATGCTAATTAATAGCATTGGAGAAACATATGGAAGAATATGAAAAGATAGTAACAATAGCCGTAGTGATACTTAGTATTCCGGTATTTATTTGGCTAAAACTACTTTCTCAGAAAATTAAAATATCATTGATGGAATATTATGATCAGAGAGATCGTAATAAAGCGATCTCTGATTTTTGGACTCTACAAAAGGAGATACTGCAAAATGAACACAATCGAAATATTAATAATGTTAGTTGCTTATGCATTTGCCATACTCGGTGCTGTGCTTGTCGGGTTAGGAATCAATGCTGTGGAGGAGTGGATGGATCGTCGGAGGTTAAAGAAGTTCGTTAAATCCTCAAAACTAAAAGCTAGACCTAGATGGTTTAGTAGTGGTGGTAAAGATTTGTAAATAAAAAATTTACAAATATATACTATTTAATTGAGGATGAGATTATTCCTTATTTCAAGATAGATAATTTAGGTAGATGACTATGCAATATTTAACAGCTATTCCTGTATATGGGCGTGTTTACAATTTTGGCATTCGTGATAATAAGTTCCTTCTTACTAATATTGAAGAACGAGTTGATCGCGAATGGGCAACGCTACCTTTGGACGTAACTACCTTAGAAGATTACGCTCCATTAATGACTAGCGCACGTACCCGTTTATTTATGGTTTCAGATGAAACTGGAGTAAACAAATGGATTGCTGTACAAACTCGACATCAATGTTTACTGGTGGATGCGCCTTGGCGCGATGTAATGCAGTGGTTACGTGTAAATATCGTTGATTTAGGTGACGGTGTTTTCTACGTTAAACACATGGCATTAAACTACCATATGGGTTTAGGGAACTTCTATTTGTATCCTGAATTAAATCCTTTAAATTTACCGTTAAAGAAACAACCACAAACTTTAACGATCGATGCCATTTTAAATAATGTTTCAGAAGTTCTAAATCTTGGTGAAATTAAGCAACATTTGCCTTTAGGTAAAATGGGGCGTTTCCATAAAGGTTTATTAGTATCTGGACCGCACTTATGGTGGATTGATAAACGTAATAATTTGGCTTACTATTTAAATGAATACTTCTTTGAAGGCGCAATTTCATTTAAGAAATATTTAGAACAAGGGGAAGAAGATGTAGGTTTATTTTCATTACCGCGTGAACGTGATGGTGCATGGGATTCTCCAGCATTAACTCCAGCAATGGTTAATGGTTTAATGTTGGATACTGATTTGGAATTCATTCCAGCTACAGGTACTCGTATTAGCACTGTTACTAAAAGTGATAAAGGTACTAGTGGCGAATATATCATTCCTGGCTATGGTCGCTTTGGACGTATCGAATTAACCGATCGGGTTGTGGCTATGATTCGCTCTCGCTTGGGTACATGCTTGGGATTGGACATTCGTGGTGAACGTTTTGTTGGTTTGTACAACATCTCTGACATTAAAGCGTTATACATTCGTGAAAATGTTACATGGACGGAGCCAGTAGTAAAACAACCGATGACTGAGTTTAAATCTGATGCACTGAATGAATCCAAACCAGTAGATGAAGATGGAACTGTAGAACCTGCGATTGCTCAAGTTGATGCGGAAGTATCTGAATTAAAATCTACGACATATGTGGGTGGTTTTGTTGGAGGGTGGCAATCACCTGCAGATATGTCAGCGGTTGCTGCTGGATCTAAAGAAACCCAACCAGAAGCAGTTGTAGAAACTAAAGTAGAAACATCTACAGAAGATCCTGCTCCTGCAGTAGATCCAATTGAAACAATCTCACAAGAGGGCAGTGTGAATACTTTAACAATTGACGAAACTGTACATGTATCGCAACCTGCAAACAGTGGTGAAGAATTCCTGAAATCAATTGATGATGGTGCATTCAAATCCAAAGTAGTGCATAGTTTCATGGAAACGGTATTAAATGATCAACCGATCATTTGCCATGGTTATATTGAAAATCACAAAGACATTGAAATTAATCGCATGTTAAAAGGTGATATTGTTTTAATTGATCTTGGTGGGATATATGGTAACCTAATCCCATGGACAATGGCTGACCTTAATCATTGTGGATTAATTACCGGCATTTCAAATGGGGAATATTTCTCTAGTGCGGATAAAACAATCTTAGCATTAGATGATAAGTTGTTTGTTACAGACATGCACGTTAACCTTTAATTTATAAAAACCAAACTAATATTATTGAGGGGCAATGGCTCCTCAATAATAAATTGACTTTACAATATAATTCATGTCTGGAGTAAAACATGGATACGCGCGAACTACTACCTTTTCAAACTCTGGTTAATTCACTGGACACTGACTACGGTAAACGAACACCACGAAGCCTTGCAACTATTCGAGTAGAACTGAATAAGCATTTATCCGTGTTGTTTAAGAATCCAGAGGCTACTGTTAAGAAACGCCTATTATTGGATCGTTTATGTCGCGACTATCGCAAAGTTCGTATTTTCTTAGAGCCAGGTGATATCATCCTGATCACTCAAAATATCGAACCATTTGAAAAGCAGGAATACTATCGTGCAGAAAAAGGACCACGTGGTATTCGCTTAATGTCAATGCTATCACACGATTTAGGTAGCGATAAAAAGAATTTTGCAAAAATTGATGATGGGCGCCTTAGCTGGGCTTGTTGTACATTGAATTATGCAATCTCCGCGTTAATTGGGGTTAAGACACCGAACATCTTAAATCGTTTACCTACATTGGCTGGTGTAAACTTGATTTTTGAAAAATCTGTTTCAATGACGATTCAGCGTCGCTGTACTTGGTATGCTCCTGCCAATTACCTATTCCCTGAACTAACAAAGACTGATAACTCAGTAATGTTACAATGGGCTAATCCTGAAATTGATAGTCTGAAATTTGATAATCTACCAGAAGGGAAATACTTTATTGGTATTGATGCAGACACTTATGCATTACGTGTAATTTGTAACCCTTCGATGAATAATCATATTTTAGATTTGCTTAGTAAAGCAAATATTCATTTTCATAAAGTAGATACAGTCTACAAGTTATTGCTAGACCAATCCAATGATTTAGTTCGAATTGGTTTTGAAGAAAAGTAATTTTTAACCTGACTAGATAGGGTGGTCCTATCTAGTCTTTATACCGTCAAGTCTATAGAGGACAAACAAATGCAACAATTCAATCAAATGAATCAACCAGTGGCTATTTCTGATCAAGCTAAAGAAGCTATCATTGCAGAAATGCAAGAAGCAATTAATATCTTGAGTTTGGATCATGCCACAACCGCCGAGCTTGAAAAAGCATCTACCAAAACTCGTTTTGTATCACGCTTAATCAATCTTTATTTGGATGATGCTCTTGGTGAAATTCGCTTCCGTCAACCAATGTACGGTCAAGATCAACCATTCCGCCAATGGTATCCGCAGGGTTATAATCCAATGTCAGGTATGCCTTTCCAAAATCAACAAAGCATTTTTGACCCACTATCACCATTACAAGGAGCTTTTAATGCATCGGCATGCGGGCAAGGTGCATTCGGTAGTGGTCAACCTAATCCAATGAATAACTTTATGGGCAATCAGCAACATCCGGCAAATCAAGATCCTAACTTTAGCGCACGTCGCCCAATGCAACAAGTTCAATGGGTAGACTTCAGCGATACAGTGGCATTCAGTTCAGAGATACGTCCAGTAAAAGGCGTTAGTGCTGGCATTCATACGCTGGTAATTAAATTTGCTGAAAAACCACCAGTGGGCGGTATTCCATTATTAATTGCTGAAGTGGATATGTATGCACGAAGCTGTACCGTAATCAATGGTCCGGAAGTTCTGACTATTGAACGCGTTAAGTTGGATAACATTCGTGAGATGCTCAAAGAATTGTTAAATGATTATATCATTGGCGATAAAGCATTTCCGCATTATTCATCGCAGAGCGTTCAATTATGGAATGCAGTAAAAGCTCAAGAATCGAACCATTATAAAGAATGGAAGATTCTAAACATTAATGGTGAACAAATTGGTCATTTAAATTTGGTTGACGATCAACAAGATTAAGATGTAGAGGGGATTCGTCCCCTCTCTTTTATTTTTTGAAATAATACACAGGCAGATAGAAGTGAATAAATTAGATATTATTAATCGTTTCAGTGTAGTTAGAACAGTTACGACTACAACCACAAAATTAGCGATCATTAAAGACTTAATAGATATCCGTGAAAGTTATTATCTTGGCATAATGGAAAATTACAAGAATGTAGATTTACCCGACTTTTATCCATCTGATGTGAATTTAATCAAGCCGTTTGTTGGGTTTATCCAAGTAGCTATTGATGATGAAGAAACAGGTGTAACTGAAGAACTTCGTGAACGTGGTTTCTTACTTACTGTTAAAGTAATCAAGGGTGAAATTTATGTTGGGTTTGTTGGTAAATTAGATATACCAAAATTCACGATCGATATGGTGTCTAAGTGGGACTTTGAAAGTAATAAATTGATACGTGTGCGTGGTTTCTATCCACATGAACCAGCGCATGATGAAACACTAGAGCAAGTGGTCAATATGCTAACTCCTGCGGTTAGTAATATTATCAAAGAGATTATTCATTTCAAGATGGAAGTCTTTGAATATGAACCCACAACCTTTTCTTTTAAGAAAAAGGTAGCGCCGAAAGATCGCCCACTCTATCGTGAGTATCGTTTGATTAAACCTGAAAAGCTGGAAGAAGCAAAGGTTAAGATTGAAGATCAGCAGTTTAATAAAGGGTTTGTGAGAGATACTATCTTAAAGAACATATTTCCACAAGAAGATCGTTTCAACAACCTATTGCAACAATTAAAAGATTCTGTTTGGTTTTCGGGATTATCTGAGATGATTGAGCATGGCATGGAGGTAACTAAACCAAGCATGACCAATCTACCTTTTGAAAACTTTACAGTCATTGCTAATACACGACATCGTTCTGGATATGTTGCTGCAATGATGGTGAATGTAATTCGCACTAAATCTGGAATTGCTGCTTTTGTGTATTTGCAATCTGACAAAGCAAGTCGTCGTAAATTTGATTTATGTTATCACTTTAAAATCAATAGCGATTGGGTAGTTCAATCTTCTTCTATCTTCCCTTTACCTAAAACTAGTAGAGGTGTTTCAGAAAATGAATATAAGACTGGTTTACGATCGGTCGAGGTATATATTCAAGATTTGACTATTTCACTATTATCTAAATTTTTAGAAGTAGTATTCAATTATGAAACAAAAAAAGTATCTGGTTCATTCCGTAAGAATAAAGTGAAAGATCGAGCAGATAAAGATCCAGACTTTATTCCGAAAAATGTTCATTTGGTGTTAGATATGTCCAAACGTCGACAATATCCAATTACTAAGGGTAATCGTATCTCAGGGTACCATATGCCAGAACATAAACGAATTGGCTATAAACGCACCTCTAAAAATGGTGTTGTTCATTTTGTTAAGGGTTCAATTGTCAATGAGGGTAAGGGCGATCTTTATGGTCGTGTATCCAAGGAATATAAATTATGACAGAAATAGTATTAGCTCCACAAAACTTTAATAAGCGTGGATGGATTTTAGTGCGAGGTGATAAGTTCTGGGGTGAGGTATATCCCGAAGATCGTAGTCATGGTGGTGGTAGTGCGATTTATGGTTGGACTAACGATATCCGTAAAGCACAGATTGCTGAACATGAGAAAAAGCCTCCACATAAAGGTTGGTTTACATATGCTGGTAATACCAGTGAAATTGAACGCATGTCTGAAGGTGAGTGGGTTCAGGTTGAAATTCTAACCACTTTAACATTAACTACTGTTTAATTAAAATTTTAATTCATCAACTCTAATATGTGACAAACATATACACTCAAGGAAACATTCAAATGTTAAAAGCACTCTGGTTATCGATCCTCGGTTGGTTCCGCACTAAAGCAGAAGCAAATACAGATTTGCGTTATGCTGGTAAAGAGCAATTTGCTCGCAATGAAGCAGCAATTGAAAACGTTCGTAAGCAACGTAATAGCATTGCCGGTGATCATCTTCTTTTGAAGAAGAAAATTACAGAGACATCTACAAAAGTGGATGAAGCAACAACGGCATTCCAACACTGGACCAATGAACAAGATCAAGAAAAAGCGGATAAAGCTTACGGGATCTACGAAAAAGAATTTGCCCAATTGAATGAACTTCAAGAAGAAGAAAAAGATTTGGCAAATCAAATCGTGAGCCTTGATCAACAAATTGAAGATCTTGAAGATGGTAATCGCAAAGCGAAAAACCAAGTCAAGAAAGCTGCGACAACTCAACAGGTCGGTAAAGCTAATGCTGCAATTGAATCTATCCATTCAGATATCAATAGCGGTCCATTGGCAGGTGCAATCAATGCAGCAGAACACATGAATGCTACTGCTGAAGCAACCAAACAAGCACGTCTTGCAAAAGACAATTCAGATATTTTAAATGTAACAAAGCCTAAAGCGCTTTCACGTGAAGAACTTCTGAACAATAAATAATGTGTGAATCCTTGAGTAGGGGTAACCTTACTCAAGTCACTATGATGCTGGAATATCAAATATGAAAATTATGCATGCTGTATTGATAGCATTCGCTATGTTGTTTATTGGGGTTGCACATGCTGCACCACCGTCGGTAATTGAAGTTGAAAAGACAATTGCCTCTGGAGATTACACCAAAGCCAAATCACAATTGGAAGAAGTGTTAAAAACAAATCCCGACAGTATTGTTGCAGCGAAATACATGTTGGAAATTGTACGCATTGAAAATGCTCGCGATAACCAACCATCCGTAGAATACAAGCTTTATGAAGATCGAGTTGCCAAACTTGAAAAAGCTAAAGCTGATCGAATTGCTGCAGAAAAGAAAGCATTAGAAGAAAAGAAATGGCAAGAACGTAAAGCTGCTTCTCTTAAAACTTTTATTGCATTAATTGTTGCGGTTGTTCTTGGGTTTTTTGGGTGGGTGGGCTATAATCGCTATTCCGCTATGCAAGCCCAAAAACGCGAAGAAGCTGAAGAACGCCAAAGACAGAAAGAAATGGAAGATTGGTGTGAAGCAGTTGAAAAAGATATGCTCGATATTGGAGATCGACTGGAAAGTGTATCAGTTCGAAGTGGATATAATTCACAGGTGATGAAAGCGTTGAAAGACCTAACAGCCGATAACTTCGATGCATTACAATCGGTTAAAGATCGCGACTACAATCGTGATATGGTTATTCGTCACATTCGCAATGCGAAACAATACTTGCGTGAACGTTGCGGTGAGGATATTTAAATGAAAAAGTTTTTAGTTTTAGTTTTATTCACAGTTTTATCAGTTGGTGGCATGGCTGAAGCTTTTGCCAAAGGGAGTAGTGGTGGTGGACGTAGTAGCTCATCCTTTAGCGCTAGTCGATCTAGTAGTTCTTCTAGCCGATTTAGTTCTTCTAGTAGTAGTCCTTCGCGTTTTGAACAGAACCGAGAGTCTTACAACTCTAGTACGTCGAAACCCTCTTATCAACCCTCAAAGCCCGCCCGCGATACGAGCTATACGCCTTCACCAAAAACAACGCCTACTCGTACTATTCGTAGTGACACTAGCCGTCCATCAAACACTAACAGTTCAACGACACGTCAAAGCTACAGTTCGAGCCAACCCTCAACTAGTCGAAGTTCTTCAACATCGAGTGGGGCAGGTACCGCTGCTGCCGTTGGTGCTGTTGCTGGATTGGCGGTTGCGACTGCTGTAGCACATGCTGAAGATGACGACCATTATCAGCAAGCCCCACAACCTGATCCAGCTCAGGAAGAAGCTAATCGTTTGGAACGTGAACGTCAACGTATTGCCCGTGAAGAAGCAGCACGTCAGAAAGCGATTGATGATCGTAAAGCTGCAGAAGCTGCAGCTGAACGTAAGCGTAAAGAAAAGGCGGAATGGGATGCCATGACACCTAAACAACGCGAAGCTATCGCAATTAAGAAATTGTGGGTTAGCCCATGCAAGGAGTGGATGTGTCAGAATTAAATAAGCAACTAACCATTACCTCACTATATGAGTTTGGTGACGGTAATATGGTGCCATTACGACAACATCTTGCTAACATCCTGAAAGATATGGACTCTCCAATTGCTGCTTTCAATATTGAATCGCTACGTTTAGTTAGCTATGGTTTAGTGGATGGCAGTCGATACACAGCTATCCCAGGTACAGGTTTGTTAGAAAGTGTTGATAATCATCACACTGGTTCATTAACGTATCAATTAACAAATCATGATGATATAAGTCTAGTCGTATCTTACAATCCATCCACACAATCCGTTAAAGTACACAAATCAAAAGACATTGCAGATATTGAACTTGCAATTACAATTACGGCACGAGATTTTAAACGAAGTCCTGATGGTTTTCTTTATATCAATATTCCTGTTCGTAATGAATTTCATGGTGGAAACTGTGGTGAATATCGCGGTCTTACCATTGAACATGGTTCTTTTGAAGAAGATGGTTCCTTAATAAAGGGTACGTGGGAAATGGAGCACGGATCTTTTGAACCTGCTTTTGATTCTAAAGGTAATATTATTGCCTTTAACTTAGTTAACAAACCTCAATAATTCCTTTTTGGGTATCTTTGGATACCCAACATATTTTCTAGGTAGATAGACATGATGGAATACATCGTATTTTTTCTTTTAGGTATTGCAGTTGGTGTAGGTATTACATACTTCTGTTTCCCGCGAACTAAAATTTTGTATAAAGAAAATTCAGTAACGCAATACATTAGTGCAGATCATCCCGCTAACCAACAAGCACCGCAAATTGAATCGCCACCACTAAATAAAACAAAAGCTATATCTTTTGTTACACCAAAGAAACCAGAACATAGTGTCATTGTTTATCTTGAAAGCAATGAAAGTTACACTAATTTCATTGCAAATATTGATGGCACTTTATCCACTTCTATTCGTCGTATTTTAGCCTATGAATTACGCGATATTATTAATGGACATTATTTAATTACCTACGGTGAGGGGTTGGAATACGAGGCTAAAAACTTTATTGAAGCTTTGGCAACTACCCACTTAGCTAGAACTTTGAAAACTAAGAAAGCTGATTACCGTATTTCATTTGAAATTCGACAAAATATATCATCGCTAGGTTTAACTGATACCCTTGTGAGTACGCAGTAATGACTAGTCCATTATTATATCAAGACCCATCGTTAAACATTCGAATAGAGTACATTACGTTGGGTCATTTGTCTGGTGCTGAGTTACGTGATTATTGGTATAACGTAGCTTGTGATTCGAATAATTTAAAATATCTCCGTTATCGGAATTCAGCCGGTAAAGTAGAGATGCGGGATGGTCGCTTATATGGGATCTTTCTCGATAAAGAAACACTCATTGATTGTCGTAATGCACATTTTATTAGTTCAACCACTACTGGCTATACTAAGCAGGCAGTCTTTAAAGCGTATTTAAATGGAGAATTAGTTGCTACTCGTTCTCGAAAAGTATTGAATTGCCCAAACATTAATAATGTATATCGAACTGTTGTTGAATCTTTAAGAAAGAAATCAATCATCGATACATTAGAAGTTTTTATTTCACCGTTTACAACGGACTATCGTAACAAACCAAAAGGTAAATAGACATGACTACTAACACTCCAGAAGTAGCTGTAGAAGCAATTGAACATCATCCAACAATGTTGGCTCTTATTGGTAAATTCAAAGATAACGGATTTGCAATCTTTGACGTTGCTTCAAATACCGTATTATTTCCATCACGTAAAGCATTGCCAGATCACGGCATGCCTAAAGATGAATATCTAACTGTATTGGTGCAATATGTTCCCGAATCAGATGGTTGGGCAATTATCAACACAGTAAAGATTCGTAAGATTGATGAAAAAGATCCTAAGTTCGGAATCGAACCAACTCAGAAATTATTGGAAGCTGTACGTGACTTGATGATTCAAGAAATCCCAACAGTAGATGAAGAAGGTGAGCTACCGCTAACCTGGGAAACCGATCTGGATGTGGATGCGATCACTAATGAAGGTTATCGCATGGGTGTAACACAATGTTCAATCATGATTAAAATTGATATTGAAAATCTATTTGGATTATTAAAGTCATTTGAATCTTTTCCTGAAGTTGCTTTCCAAGACTATGCGGAATTGACACCAGAAGAACAGGAAGAAGTTATGAAGAAAACTAACTTACTCCCACTCCATAGTGAAGAAGCAGTTAAAGTCGACATTATCGATACTAAATCTTAATCTTAATTTAAATATAGTAGAGTGTTTAGGCACTCTACTATTTATGACGTTATCTTATTTTTTAAGAATCTCGGTGTTTTATGACTCTTTTACAGGTTAAGTTTTATGGCTGAAAAAGATTATGGTAGTGTGGTTCGTAATAATCTAATGCGTGAAAAATATTATACGCCATATTGTGGTGCAGAACATTGCACCTATGGCGGACCTCGCGTACGTTGGATGCAGGGACAATTTATGTGTCCCTGTGGCTGGACTTCTGATTTTGATGTTGATTTTATTAAGGAGTATCGTAAGAAATGGAACAAGTAGATAATGGATTTACTTTAGAAGTAACCAAGGCAACTTTTTTAACGGACAGTGAAGTAATCCTTACATGTAAGTCGCTTGGTAGCGATGATCCATGGGAATTGATTAACCGATCATTCACATCTGCACAAATGACAAATCGTAAATGTTTAACTCATTTTGAAATGGGTCATCCTGATATTAAAAACATAAATGACCCTAAAGAAAAAATGATGCGACTGTTTGTAGTTGATGAAAACCGTGTTTGTTTTGCATTGAATGAAATCAACCCAACAGATGTTAAAGATACGTTAACCTTACAGGGACATATCACTGGCCCATTTGGGTCCCAATTGAAAGATGCGTTAGTAAATCAAAATGCTCCTGTTTATTTTGGTACTCGCACAGTAAACGTACAAGAATCACATATTCTTGGTTTAGATTGGATTCAAACCACAAAACGAAAATACCAAAATGTAGATTCGATTGTGGATACAGCCATGAAGAAGATGGCATATACAGTAAAGCCACCTAAATCTAATTGGGTGATTTACAATGCAGTTACAGGTAAGTTTTTAGGGCGCATTCCAAACCCAGAAGCTGAGATCTACCCATTACCGGGTGAATCTGAAACAGTATTTGGGTGGGTTGACGACGTACAAAAAGCAAAGGCTAACTGGATCATTAAACCTCCTGTAACTCTTTTGCGTTTTATACATGGTCTTAATTTTGATAACTGTTTTATTCGTAAAGTTAAAGTTGCAGACGGTGTAATTACACTGGAGTGAAATAATGGCTAAAGGTAGAAAGATAGAACGACAACCACCTCCAATAACAGGCTGTGGTTTCTTAGATGGTGTAATGCCTTCAAATTTACAACGTAGCAAAAATGCATATCGTAGTAATTTAATTGTTACATGTTATCCGACTAGTGTAATAAAAGCAATTTGCAATGGCTTAGATACTTCTGGTAGAGCTGTACGATATAGCGGTATGAATGATTTTATAATCGGACATATTAAAGAAATTCCTAATAAGCAAATGTTTCGACTCTTTGTTAGTGAACGTAATTTCGAAGATTATTTAAAATCACAAGCTGGATTACGTTCGACGTTAAACAATCGTAATCGGGATAATTGGTTAGGTGCTGACGTACATGTCTTTATAGCTGTTGCAGATGGTCGAATGGAACAGTATGCTCATGATGGCATATTGCCAGAAGACATTGCCAGTGCATTTAATGAAGCTGATATGGGCTTTATGTACAATCCTTTAAGAAATGCTTTTGAATGTCAAAAATCAAACACAATACCGACACTCAAAGGTTACTATTACCCTTTTAAGTTACAAGAGCCAGAAGATGAATAATCAAATTCGACTAATGTCGACACGTCAAACGGAAGATCGTGGATCTGGCGATCTACATTGCTGCATAATCGTGATGTTAAAAGTCGGTGACCTTAACTGGCAAAGTGGGAACTTTTGTTTAAATTGGCGACCCAGTAACGATTCAGGAAGTGTTACTAGTTTCCATATTGGTGCAGTAGGTGCAAGTGATTTTGATGATGAAATCAAATTAGACTTGCTTCTAAAGGCATTTACTTTAATGCCTGAAAATATTCGAGAACGTTTTGAATTATTACCTGATTCATTACATCCAAACAATAATCAATCGCCAGCGCTATTGGTTCGTAAAATTGAGGTAAAATAACGATGGATGTTATTACTACTATTATTGATAAGTTAATTGAAGATGCAGATAAAGCTTATCATGACGGTAGTGATCAACCAAAAATGTCGGATGCTGCTTACGATTCTTTACGTAAGTTAGCGCCCGATAATCTAAAGGTTGGTGCTCCCGCAAATACAACTAGCTTTCAAAAAGTAGCACATGTAGAAAGACTTCGTTCGTTAGATAATGTATTCTCGATAGAGGAATTACAGGATTGGATGAAGCGTGTATCCAACGGTGGTGTAGTTGGTGAATTCAAATTAGACGGACTTGCATTGTGTTTGACCTATAATGACCGTAAGTTAGTTCGAGCCGCAACTCGCGGAGATGGTTTGATTGGAGATGATGTCACTGGTCATGCTTTAAAGATTGACAATATTCCAAAAGAATTACCTGCCGAATTACCAAATATTGGCTTTGAAATTACCGGTGAGGTTTTAATGTTGCGATCTACATTGGCGGCTGTCAATGCTGAACTAACCGCATCAGGAAAGCCAGCACTTGCTAATGCCCGTAATGCAGCTGCAGGGGTAATGCGTAACTTAGATTCAAATATTTTACTAACGCGAAAACTAGTGTTTGTGCCATATGGTTTCAGCCAATCACTTGTCGACGCAGTTGGCTCTAAAAACTATTTGGATGTGATGAGTTTATTGGAATTAGCATTTGATCGTTCGCTAATTAAAATGACATATTCACTATCTACAGTAGGTGTAGTTAACATCTATAATGAAATGTTAGCAATGCGCAATCAACTAGATTATGACATTGATGGCGTAGTGATTAAAGCTGTTAATTTTGAAGAACGTGAGCGTTTAGGTGTAACTAGTCGTGCACCAAACTGGGCAATCGCTGTAAAATTCCCGGCAGAAGAAGCAATCACTATTCTAAAGGATATCGAATATACGGTTGGGCGCACTGGAGTAATTACTCCAGTAGCACGCTTAGAACCTGTACATGTTGGTGGTGTCGTTGTTAGTAATTGCACACTACATAACTTTGATGAAATAGATCGTCTAGGTTTAAACGTAAATTCCTTAGTAACAATTGCTCGTCGTGGTGATGTTATTCCAAAAGTAATCAACGCACTTACTACAGGTGCATCGAAATACAAGCGACCTACGAACTGTCCTTCTTGTGATTCGATGTTAAGACAAGATAACGTATTGTTATATTGCGATAATAAGTTTGAATGTATTGATCAGTTGGTTAGTCGTTTAACTTATTTTGTATCACGCGATGTGATGGATATTCGTGGAATAGGTCCTGAGATATGCGATCTACTGGTGCGGCGCGGATATGTTAAAACCCCGTATGATATCTTTGGTCAAGATAATCGAACATGGGTGGAAGTCAGCGGTTTAATTGGTGATCTAACCACTGAAAAGATTGTTAATGAATTGCGTTCTAAATTAACAATGCGTTTAGATAAATTCATTACTGGCTTATGTATTGATGGCATTGGCTCTACAGTGGCTAACTTAATTGCCAACTACTATGGCAATTTTACAACCATGTATTTGGAAATGTTATTAGTAGAAGCAACTGGTAGTAATTCTTCAAACCTCAAAAATGTATTAGGTATTGGGAATGTAATCCATGATTCATTTATGGAAGGTTTAAAGGATAATAGCTATATTCTGAAATGCATCCACGAATATCAACAAGACCCATACAACAACCATATTCCAATAATCATTGAACCAATGCCTGTTGTAGGTAATACTTTAGCAGGTAGCACCTATGTGATCACTGGTAGCTTTGACGTAAGCCGTGATGTTATCAAAGAACGCATTATTGTGATGGGTGGTAAAGTGTCTGGCAGTGTCAGTAAAAAGACTACTGGAGTGATTGTGGGTTCGAATCCGGGTAGTAAGTTGGATGATGCTATTCGAATAGGGGTTCCTGTTATTCGGGAACATAAAGCAAAAGAAATGAGTCTAATTTAGGAGTTGACTTGTGTTAAAGATTACATTACATCGTAAAGATGAAAATGACGAAACCAAGGACCATTGGTTAAAAGCATTGATCTTCACTCGCGATAATAAATTGTATCGTACAGTATTTGAACAACCTACAGAACGACAAGTTGGAACTATTGAATTTGTAGTTGAATCTGCACGTGCAGAATTACAAACACATGCACCAACTGAAAATTGTCATGGTTTGTGGGGTCTAACTGATCGCACTATTGATGGTGAATTGAATGGTGACTTATCTTACATTTCTAAATGGAATGTTTGTGATGCACATTTCAAACCTAATCAGCCAGATGGTGGCGTATTGTTAGGTGAGTTTCGTTTATGTGGTACTTTATTTGAAAAGTATTCCGAATAAAATTAATTCAATTATACACTATTATAACGATACCTACGGGTATCGTTATACATTTAAATATATAGACAGATAGGCGTTGTATGCAAAATATTAAACCAGTCAGCGATGACCATTTAGATTATTTAAAATCTGTATGGGATTCTCGTAGCCAGGCGTGGATCGAAGAACATATCGATGTCCGATTCATTGAATTTATTAAGCGTTTAAACAACCATCCAGAAATGACAACATTATATCATTGTAGCGGACATATTTTGGGTGAGAAAGATCATGACCCAAAATACATGCGCAGTTATTTAGTTGTTTGTGCAAAAGGTAAGGCACTTAATTCATTGAATAAAATGTTTGAAGATGTCCTAATGAAATATACTCCACCAACTATCCATGAGCGTAAAACTTATACTGGGTGGATTATTGAACCGGCTAACACACCAATTACTCCTTGGTATCATTGTCATCAAGATCCTAAGGACCACAAATTCCAAATGGAACGTACAAACAGTTGTGCCATCTATTTAAGTATCGATGCAAAGACTGATCACATTGGACAACAAACTGTATCCATGTGGAACGAACTATTTAATCAATATATCAAATTTTAAGGTAGGCAATTATGTCAGATTTAACACTCAAACAAGTCCAAGGCGACAATTCAGCCACGTGTGGCGTTCCTGCTGGTGCGCGCATCGAACATTTACGTCAAGAAAACAAATTGGCAGTTCGTTATGGTCAGCAAGTAATTACTGAATTCGACCTTGCAGAAGGGACGGTTTACCTCATGAATAGTGCAGGTAAGACCATTGATAAATACGAGTCAAACGGAGCAAAACCTAAACAGTTAGAACCGGATGACTACGCCAATGCAGATGATTATATCTTTACATTACATGGCGTTCGATACATTAACTTTAACTGTAAGACGTATCGTGTACCTGAACAAAATCCACATTTTATTTTGGAAGCACTTGATAAAAGTAATGTAATTATTGGGCGTGTGCAAGTCAATAAGTGGGGAATGCTTAAACGCGTTCAACCATTAAAAGATTTGTTTGGTGCAGATAACGTCGAACAAATTCAAAAGATTCGTGTAATTGGAAATGTGAAATTTGAACCACAAGATTTTGTCTTAGGTACAGGTGTAAATTTTCAGAATGGTACTATTGTTCCACACGAACATAAACTAAAAGAATTTGGTGCAACATTCCATTTAGTGCCCGATGTACATTTAATCAAAAACAATAAAGTATATACTGCTAATGCAAATGGCGATATGCTTTATCATGGATTATTGGTAGCGGAAGGAAAATGATGGAAGTTAAAGTACCGGAAACAATCGGGGAATGGTCGCAGCATATTGGATTAGAAACTCTAATTCTAAATGATGATGCATGCCAATTTACAACACTCCAATTAAGAAAGAGTGATGTACCTGGTGGGTGGATGGGGCGATGTGGTATTAGTCGCCCACATCCAAACGTAAGTCAATGGTGTTGTGTTTTTGAAGTGGCTACGTTTATGGCACCTCAAAACGTTGCAAACATTTGGGCAACTGATGTTGCTGCTTATTTACAATACCTCAATCGTTTCTGCGCTGACAACTATGGTTTTATGTCAATGCCGATCGAAAATGTAGGTGATGTAACATCCCGCATCACATGGAATGTAGATGTGGTTCGTCAAATCGGTGTAGTAACGGAAAATAATATTCTTACTTTATCGGGAAGTGTTATATTCGACCTACCTGCAGAAGTATTAATAAAAAAGGTTACACCGATTATTCATCGCTTGGTTGACCAAGTTAATTGGGTAGAATTGTGATGTTGTTTTTAATATCGTTTGCTTTGGCTGTTGGTATTTTTATAGGGTTGCGCCACTTTCTTTGGGCATCAAACATTATCCCAATGTTTTATCGTAATTTGGGTAGTGAAGCGTCTAAAGCAGACTTTTATGCAAAATATAGAAATGCTTACATTTTGGTAGTTACTGCCTTGTTTCTATTCGCCTTCGGCGGATGGTTAATATTTGCAGGTATTTTTACACCGTTCTTTAAGATGATGACTGGCTTTGCTATTGTGGCGGCATACCAGTGGGTTAAAGGCAATAAACGCTTAACGTAATTACTTATACCATCCATTATATTGTGTTCAAATATAATGGCTATTATTCATGTTCAATTTCGAACCCCCTACCATTTTGGTAGATGGCAGTTATTTACTGCACAGAACCTACCACGCAGTACCGCCGATGTATTCACATGATGGTACTTCTACAAATGCTATATATGGTACAATTAAACATATATTGCACATGTTGAATGAAGTCCATCCTACATACATTGCAGTTGTAATTGATCGCCCAGAGCCGTCATTCCGACATAAACTATCCCCTCTTTATAAAGCTGATCGTCCACCATATCCTGATGATTTTACAAATCAGATTCCGTGGGTTAAAGCAATACTAGAGGCATTAGGAATTACTGTAGTTTCGATTGCAGGTGTTGAAGGTGATGACGCTTTGGGTACTTTGGCTCATATGGCAGTTAACGCTGGAGAAGAAGTCGTAATTGCTACAGCTGACAAAGACATGATGCAACTGGTTAATGATTCTATTTCTTTAAGGGACACATTTAAGGGTAGTAACATTGATCGCGAAGCCGTGTTCCAAAAGTTTGGTGTATATCCAGAACATATTGCTGATTTACTAGCACTCATGGGTGACAAAGCTGATGGAATTGTCGGCGTGCCAGGTGTGGGTAAAGTATCAGCCGCCAACTTAATTTGGGAATATGGTGGTATTCCAGGCATTGTAGAAAATGCAGGGGTTATTCCTGGTGCTGTTGGTGTACGTATCCGATCTGGCTTAGATAACATAGCTCTGGATCGTAAGCTAACAGGCATTGTTACAGATATGGATCTCGGAGTGACTTTAGACGATCTTCGAGTCCAACCAACCGATACAGCAAAGTTAAATGCGCTGTATCATCAACTTAACTTTAATTCTTTACTTTAGGTATTTAGAAATGACCGTAGAAAATTTATTGCAACTGAACAAAATGGCACAAGGCGTTATTAATAACATTTATCCAGATTCACCTGCGATAATTATTAATGAAGCAGTAATGTACCCTGTTGCTTCAGCTATCTTAGAAAATTTAATCCACGAATACTTACCACCAGATTTTGGTCTAAGCCATGACAAGGCTCTCACCTGCGTAATCAATATTGATGGGAAAGTATTGCGGGATGCTTATAAAATATCACTTGCTCAACGCGGGTCCGAGAATGAAGAAGGCGCGCAAGTTGGGCGACCACAAGAATTTTCAACATATGTACGTTTAGAAGACCATTTTGTTAATAGTTTATTGTATTCGACTTTTAACTATTTATTTAAGCAAATGCTTCATGAAATGGCGCCGGCAGGAATTTGTTCCAATGAAGAAAAAAGTCATTTTACATTAACTTTATCTATTACTGCTGAAGGTTTATCTACAGCACTGAATAGTTTTATTTCGAATAATAAAGCTGCAATTGCGGTTGCATCTGAAAGTGAATATAAAACTCGTGTATTGGCTGGTGTTGAAAATACGAATGCCTACACTAAGTCAATTAATGATAAACTCAATGAAGTCGCGGCAATTATAAATGATTTTCGTCGTGAAGTTGTTGCTGTTCTTGATACGCTTAGTTTTGGTGTAAACAAAATTCTGGATATTGTAATACCGGAAAAGGTAAAGAAAACTCGTACTTCTAAAAAGGATAATCAGAAGTAATGGATCAAGATCAAATTCGTTTGGTTATTGAGGATATGTTGCGCACAGATATTGTGCGTGACATTGGAATAACTCATCGTTCCATAGGTGTTTCAAATGGTAGTAAAGCGATTACCGACTGGAAACAGGCAACAGTGTATCAATACCATCCTCGACAATATCGATTAGCTATGATTAAGCATTTCTTTTTTGAATTGCGACTGATTGATAGCAATGCAATAACTGCTTACATTGATGACATTCAAAAAGAATTGAGTGACGTCAGAACTATCCCACCACTTGATGTTACACGTGGCTTATATCGTGTAACTACTCGCAATATTAATGCTGTCAAATATTGGGATAATGTTTTTAATGTTCTACTGACCATCGTCGAAGATAAAGATTGGTGGCAGTCGTTAGAGGATCGTGTAAAATGTACGAACGACAAATGAAGTATGTATCAGCAAGTGTATCTCATCCGGATCGTGAGAAAGAAGCTGAATATATTTTTACCTTCCCTGAATTTATCAACCATAATCGCTTTGTGGAAACAATGCGACGCATGCGCGATAGTTCTAGCTATGGTCGAGAGCAGTTAATGGATTTCCGCATTGTAGGTGCGGGATTTACCGACGGTAAACAATGCTGGGGACGTAGCGAAACATTAAACTGCGAATCCCGTGGTGTCATAGATGCAAAATTAATCCCACATGTGAAGGATGACGAATAATGCGTTTCCCTATTAACATACGTCATGATGAAGATCGTAATGTTTGGTCAGGCTCATGTCCAAATATCCGTGGTGTAAGTGCTGTCGCTGATTCTGAAGATGAATTAAAATACAACCTTACTGCCGAACTATATAGTCGTCTACAAGAATTGATAGATCGTCGCGCGCGTATCCATGTTCCGAAAGATGTCGATGATAAAGATCAATATATCGAACTTCCATTTCGTGCAATTGCAAAATTAAAAGTCTACGAAGCATTGTTGGCAAGAAATATTTCTCGCACTACATTAGCAGTACGTATGGCGGTCAAACCGGAAATGGTAGATAAGTTATTTGACTTAACGGATTGGACTCGATCCAGTGTTATTGAAAATGCTTTATCGGCAATGGGGTTTTCTGTAAAAATGGAATTGGTGGATTTAGATACAAATCCAGAGTTTGAATTTGGAGGTCCAGAATATGCAAAAAGTTAATGTCCAGATTGACGAGATCCGTCATCTCAGTCAGTTCCGTTCATTGCCACCACGTTACATTTATCAAGACGTGGAATATTGCATCTTCAAAAATGATGAAGTAGTTGATAATGGGTTAATCTCTAAAAGTCAACACATTGCCCCTTATGACTTGGTATTGCGTCACAAGTTCAATCTCGGTACTCCTGCAATTATTACCGATGATGTACGTGATATTGTTTACCTCACTCGCTATACTAAAGATCGACAATCGTTATTGATGAAAGAAATCTTAGGTGGGTTAGACAACTACATACACTTAGAAGCATCTACCGTAGACATTTCATCAGCAGGTAGTCCATTATTTGAATTGCCGAATCATCCATTTACAACGAAAGTGGGTGATGAGCGTTATGTGATTCGCCACAATACGGGTGCGCGTAGCTTAGGTTTTATGGTAACGCCTAAAATATCAGAATTCAATGCACGAATGTTCTTTCGAGATATTGCAAATATCCGCAATGACAAAGAAAAGAAAACTAATGCAGAATACCAGCGCATCTGTAAAGAATATGGGGTTACTTTTACACCTGGCGTTGAAAACCGTGAAGATGAAGCGGCAGATATTCTAAATTCTGGCAGTTTTGTCATTACACCTTATATTGATAAGCCTTTTAAGGAATATCGTGTAATTACTAGCTTTGGTGGCGAGCTATTAATTGTTAGTCGTGATCATAATGCAGATCCAAAACAATATGCTTCAATCTGTAATGGAATTGCCAATCGAATGATTTTCAAAAATCTTTCAATGAATCTTACACGATTACAACCGCACGGTAGTTTTGATCTGTGGATTTCCGATACAGATACCGGTTGGGGAATTTTTGAATTCCAACCACAATACGGGCACGAAGATATCCCTGACCATATTCATACCCCATTTATGAAAGAAGTAATTTCACAAATGGTTAAAAGTAATAAAAGCCGTGATGATTTACCAAAAACATTAGCAGTATAGCTTTTTATTTTTATAGCTATTCCTATAATCTGTAACCACTAAAACTTTGTCAAAAGGATATTAAAATGACTCAACATTCAACTGTTACCGACTTACTCGCACCACACATCCAAATGATTGGCGATACTCCTTTAACTGCTGGTGTATCAGTTGTTTCTACAACTACAGCTGAAGGTGCGACAATCACCTCGACGTCTCGCTTTGGTGGCGGAACTGTTGAAAGTCAATGTACTTACAACGATGGTGCTGTAACAGATGCTGGTTTTGGTACAGATGCCAATAACGCATTATTGGCGATTGCTGATGGTTTAACTGCTGCAATCAAAGCAACCGACAATACGGGAAGTAACTAATCATGACTAAGTTTATTACGCCTGCCGAATTACTTAACCCTCATTTCTCAGACATGCCTGATGTTCAGTTGGCTCAAGCAGTGTCTGTAGTTTCTGCCACAACTTCTACTGGTGCGACTGTTGTATCAACTACAACATTTGGCGGTGAAGAACATGGTGCTAATTTACAACAAACTTGGAATGATCCTGGTTTCTCGACTGTTGTAAGTGCGGCTTTAGATCAAGTGGTTAGCGATCTAGGTCTTTCGATTCACAAGGCGCAAGAACTAGCGCCAATGGTTACACCTGCTGATTCGAAATAAAATAAATTGAAACATACACTATCTATTTGAGAATGGATAGTGTTCTCTTTTATTAATCTAACTTATAGGTAATCAGATGTCTCGTATCGCATTAGCAATTGCTCCAAACTCAAATACAACATTAACTGTATTGGGTGTAACACCTGCACAAATCGTTCTCTCTGGTCAAGATGGTAAAACACAAGCTATTAACATTGGCGAATGTCCTGTACTGGATAAAGCTAAAGCTGGCGATGTGGTAACTCTTGAAGCAGATGCTGAAGGTCTTGAAAATACATATATTATCAAATCAATTGAAACACCAAAAGCTTTAGGCAAAACTGCAGCATCAGCAAGCCGCCCATGTAACAAGCCAATGTGCGAAGAATATCGTCAATAATTGACTATATTTATATCTAAGTAATAATCACCTAGCCCCTAATCGGGCTAGTTGATTATTTATGTTCTCAATATTTTTTAGGCAATTAGGCATGACTACGATCGTTCGACTTAATGACGATATTTATTTTGACAATTTGGTATTACTGGCATCGCATGCTGGTGGTTTTATTTCAGACACCAAAGATAAACACAAATTATTCAAGCATCCGTCATACCCTGTGGTTATTGGTATTTCTGGTGCAATGACTGCATCCAACTTTCAAACAATTGAAACTTGGATTAATCAGACTCTCACGACATTATCGGAAGATATTAATGCAGCAGTCAACATTGAAGCATTGAATGAAATTAAAGAGTTTAAAGAACTTTTAACTGTAGGTATCTACAGTAAAGATTTTACTTTCGTCATTCACAACGATGGTAATGGTAAAAAATGGGAAACCTTTAAATATACTCCAAATCGCTTGATGATCATTGGTTCGGGTACTTCGGCAATGAAAGTATTGACTGAAGAAGATTTCCAATCGCAGGTTGAAAATGCATTAGAAGTAATTTCACGCATGGATACATTTACAACTGCAACATGGAACCATTTTGACATTAACGAATTGATTGGAGAAGTAATATGATTACAGGTCTTTACGATGGAACACTTTTCATTATTGATAATGAAGACATCGGCGCAACACATATTCGCCCAACTTTAAATCCATCAAACTGGTTCCGAAACAAGTATGGTTTAATTATTGCCAGCCCTAGCAATATCCAAATAGGCATATATGGAATGGACCTTAGTGTTGCATTGGAAAATGTTAATAACTGTGTTCCACCAGCATCTGATGTTTCTATTGAAGCAGGTCTTTTGGTAAATGAAAATGGGATTTACTTAATTGCGGCAATGGCAGACGATATAACCAAACATTTCACCCAATTAAAGAAACCTACCACAAAAGAATTGCATATTCCAATTCTTTCACCAATTACTGATTTGGAATGTCAACTTGAATTTGTACATGCCACTCGCGCTGTCGCTGTAATCACCGAAGGTCTCCCGAATAAAGTAACACCTACCTTGGACGAGTATATTCAAAAAGCATACAAGCGTTCATTGGCTGGTCGTACATATGGTGAAGTAGGTAATCTTTTCAAAATCACTGTGGATGACTTAAAGACCTGTTTACAGTTAGCCAAAGAAAAGAAATATTCCGAAATTAATGCATATTGGAAGATGGAACCATTAAGTAAAATTGAAATCAAGCCTGTAAAACTTGATCAATTGGAAAACTTCAGTTGGGCTAGTCTCGAAATGTTATAATAATTTAAGGTCAATACACTTGTATGATCTTTAAAGGGAATATTGTAATGAAGTTAAAATTCAAGTGTGATCGTGGTCGGTTTGATGATGAAACGTACACTGCATGGTTAGGTAAGAATTTAAAACTTACCTATTGTGAGATCGATGGCGATAACCAACCCTACTCATTAGAGTACGTAACCACTAGTCGAGGGTTCGGTGGTGCGCGCGTTCTAGATAAGGAAACGATCTTTGAAGTTGATCATTTCTTTGGCGGTGTCGATGTTGCTCGTCAACGGGTAATCTATTTGACCAAGTGTTTATATCACGGGGTAAAACCAGAACTCACCGATTGGGAACAAAAACACCTTAAATGGGGTAATCGTCAATTAGCGGTAAAAGCAACTCCTACATTTAAGTTACATGAGGTATTTGTTAACGGTACTTACTATAGCAGTAAATACAACATGTTTGTAGAAGTTCGCTTTATTACGAATGCAGTACCGCGCACAAATAAATCTATTGATGAGGTGGCTGGAGCACCGTCGGTAGTATTTGAAGACATCTTCACCGATACACTATATAGCCGTAGTGTATCTGATTTTAACATGCTTGGCTTTAAACTATTAGGGGAATAATAAAATGCGAGTAATTTGGTCTAAAGCGAATAAACTCACTGATACGCGTGTAATTTATCGTGCTCGATATGGGATTATCCACATGGAGCATGCTTATGACTTAGATGGCAACCATACCTATTGGTTGTATACTTTGTCATCAGGGCGAAGAATTACACTGGTGCGTGTTTATGACAATCCGAAAGGACCTGACCAAATTGATGCAAGGGCACGTTGCGAATTTATTGCTTCGTGCCTAGACAATTACTTGGATTTTGAAAAACTACCGATTGAATTAAAAGAAGGTTCAATTGTTAAATTAGACAAACGTCCAATGCCTACAAAAACCAATACAGTAGAAGGGTTAATGATTAACCGTGTATACTGTTATAATGGTTCTCGTGGTGTAGCTTATTACCGTGTTTTCTCGGTAATGAATACTTCCGCTGAGAGTTGGGGTAATCTGGTAGGTTATCGTAATATCTTGACAGGAGATGATTACGGTCGACCTATCGAAGAATTTACACCTGACAAATATCAACTACTAGGATTAAACTCAGTAATACCAAATCCGAGTGACTTTAAAATTAAGACTTTAAGAAAGTGAGATAGACATGTTCAAGCTTCTACGTAACCTCCGCAATAAGGTAAAACATAAAGTAGAGCGTATTCAGCGCAATACACAGATCATTCAAAATGTAAATCTTTTAATGGGTTCTGAATTGGTTAAAAACAATCGTATCCTTAAAAATGTATTTGCGTTCATTTCTAAAAATGATCAAGAAGCTTTGGAAGAATTGTCTCGACAACTATCTGTTCCAGAGCTAAAGATAACTCATATCTTGGCAGAAGATCTAAATGGATGCATGGGTAGTAATTCCGGTAATTCCGGTAAACTAAGTTGGGATGCGCCAGCAGACATGCAACATTTTGTAAAGAAGACAACTGGAAAAATTTGTATTGTTGGTGGTACAACTTTCCGTAGCTTTGGTTCGTACATTCTCAAAGATCGTACGATCATTGTTGTAACAAACGATCCACAAACGAGTAGTCGAGTGGATGCTTTAGCTAATCATTATAAAGTCAATACGGTTGATGAAGCAATGCAAGTTGCTGCAATGATGATTGGTACAAATAAAACTCTACCACGTGAAATTATGATCATTGGCGGAGCGAGTATTTACAGACAGACATTACATCTCGTAACCGATGTATGGTTAAGTAAGATCAATGTCAAAACGGAAGGTAATATTTTCCGCGATTGGACTTATCCAAAACATACACAAGTAAACGAATTAACTTTTGAAGGCAAGGTGAAATAATCATGGGTACACGTAAATTTACAATCGAAATTTCAGATGAATCAGCAGCAGTAATCGAACGTCTAAAATTAGATGATGCTACAATGGAAGAAGTAATTCCGCAATTATTGGATTTAGGTATCTTGGAAGCACTTACTTCCCAAGTTAATCCAATGTCTAAACTTTTAGATACTATTATGAGTCGTCGTGGTAATAGCAATCCTATTGCAGAAATGATGACAAATTTGTTTGGTGGTAATAATGGTGATAAACCATCAATGTCAGAACCCGATCCGTCAGCGGTATTCAAAATGATGCGGCTCGATAAAGATGGCCAACCTGTTGAAATGGACATGAACGATCTTCCTCCAGAAGTGGCTGAACATCTAAAAGATATGACTGCTTCAATTACGAAAGGTATCAGCGAAGGTAAATCCATTGAAGAAATCATGGAAAGTGTTGGTGCTACCAAATGCGTACATTTGGATGATATACCTACAGAAATGAAAGAAACTGCAAGTAAAACAAATACTGGGAATCTAATCCATTTTCCAGATACCAGTAAGTTAAGTTAATATGTTGTGTGACGGATTTAGGTCCGTCACACTTCCCATCTAACCTTTTTTATTTTGGAATAAAAAGATGTTCATTGGTAAAGCTTTAGGTCCTGTATTGGCAATCTTTAAAAACCCTTACAAAAATTTGACACATCAAGCACTGACTACTCCGGTCACTACGTTAATAAAAGAATACCAATTGGATACTTACGATTCCATTGACTATGATGCTTTGATACGTCGTGTTGCAGAGTTGGGTACACAAATACAATTCAAGATCGGTACATTTAATCACGATTGGGAATTGGGGCAATTAGAGCTAACATTAAAAGAAGGCTATCGTCATTCGGCATGTATCGCCTATGATGTAAACTTAATGTATTGGCTATGTTTACAATTAGCCAGCACTTATATTCCTGCTTTGGTTGATCTAAAAGAAACCTGTAAACATTTAACTGCGCGAACTGGCGAATACATGGAAACATGTAATTTTATTGATCCCGATATTTTTGCAGGTTATCAAGTTGGTTCTTTAGCTAAACCACAACCACAAGAAGTATTGCAGGTCAGTAAGATAAATTTATTCCCACCAGTATTTAGTTACAGTACGATTGACTTCACTGAAAATGTTTCTAATCAAAATGGCAGTCATGACGAATACTTGTATTGGGCAAGTCCAAAATATGATGGTTTAACAACTGATGCATTAGTGCGCGTTAAAAACTTTGCAACATTACTGAGCCAGGCATTTGATGAATACGACCAAATGCCTTATAAGACATTTAGTGTTGCGGAGCAATTAATTACATCAATTCTGTATGCAGTATCAGTAAGTCATCGAAATGATGATTTATATATTCTGGCAACTATGGATGTTAATTCTAGGGCTTTATTTAAGCAGAAATATCCAAAAGGATCTAATGCAGATTTTGCACGATATCGCGATGGTAATTTAATTACCAATAGTGAGTGTGGTGCTGTTGGTACGATGAAAGTAATGTAAAGCTATTCTCTATTCCCCCTAGGGGGAATAGAGAATAAAAATATTTCAAATATATATTATTAATAAGATAGAACAAACTATCCAGCAACCATATAAGGAAACTTAAAATGAATATTAACACAATCCGCGGTAACTTACAATCTCAAATTCAAGCTGTTTATCAATCTGGCTTAAATGCAGCCGATACAGCAGGAATTGTCCGCAATGAATTTAACTCATTGTTAGACGATTTAAAGATTCTTGAAAAAGAATTACCACCGTTGACATGTGACCCAGTTTATACCGAAACTGCTCGCCACATGTACGAAGAAATGTTAAAGTATTGGATTTCTAATACTGATGACATTTACTCCATCATTGCAACTATTCAGCATTGTCGATTTGGTCAACTGACTACGCCGCTACAAATGTGGACACGTCTGCGTGAGTTTGCAGTAGAAGTCGACAAACACTCGATCCCTACGCGTAAAGAGAAATTTTTACAAACTTTTGGCATTAAACGTAAAATGCATTGGTTAGGAAAAGTCGACGGCATTCATCCAGATCTATTGGAAAGCTATCGTCAAAAGAATCGTGACTTGTTAGAGGCACAAACAGCAGCCTAAGGGGTTACCCATGTGGAATTTATTTTGGATCATTCTCATTATTTTCCTTTTTATAAAGGGTAAGAAATTGTTTTCTAAGTTATGGGGTTCGATAAATAGTGATTCTAAATTAGTCATTGTTGAACGACCATCCAAATATCGCGAATACAATCCTTACATTCATCTCAGTGAAATCATTCACTGGGAAGTTATGTCTGAAATGGGAGAGGCTCGAAACCTAATCCGTCAAGACATCAACGGTGCTTTAGAGTTAATCCTTGGTTCAGAAGGCTATGCGCCTGAAGTAACCATGACCGAACTTGCAGAGCGCTGGGAACAAGTTGGTAAGAATTTCCGTAACTATGATTTGTTCGCGGTATTCTTTCGCTTGGTCGCTAAAAAAGCTCCAATTCAACGCTACCAATTAAAAATAGTCGTAGCATTCATAAACACAGCAGTGTAATAACTGCTGTACAATATCTTTTTATTAAGTAATACTATTTGGAATATTAACATGTCAACTATTAAACTTGTTACAGGTAACTTCATCGAAGCAATCGACTCTATCAACCCAGATGTGGTTGTTAGCTTCATGACGGAGCGTGGGGTGCTCTGGGGATTTTCTAAAGCAATGGCTGAAGAATACGTGGAAGTAAAAAATATGCTAAATGTAGATCACTCACAAGTGATCGGTCAGTGGCAATATGCTCAAACTTTTAAACGTACAATGGTTATGGCGTATATCAGTGCACCTGAACAACAACAAATGTATCAAAATGAAAATGTGGTTGGATTACGTGAATCTTTAAAATCAATTATTCGTGCAATGGTCAATGATCACAAAAAGACATTGATGGTTCAATATCCTGGTATGGGTGTTTGTGGTGTAGATATCTACGGTTTCAACATTATCCTTGCAGAAGCACGTGCTGGTTTCGATATTGATATTGTAATTCCAGTTAATCCTTTAATTGGTGACAAATATCAACCACAACGCCATGTAGAACATTACGATTCTCGTGCACGTATTCGTCACAAGAACCATGTGAACTTCATTGAAGATAATACTGAATCAGTATTCGATGTAAGCGACTTTAATCGTGCAAATAAAAATGGTTTCTTTGATGGTGGAGTGTATGGTAATATGGCACACGCATTTAAAACTGCTTATCACAAAACCAAACATTACTAAAATCATATGGCGAAAAGCCATAGGAGTAGGTAATGAAAATTTTCAACAGCAAAGTTAAACCTTCTGTTATTTTGTTTAATATCTTAACAATCATTGTTACAATTTTAACTTTGATCGTTGGTGTTTTTACAGATAGTCAGGAAATGTTACAAACCGTTTTAACTCCAGAAGCATTTGCATCATTAGCAACATTCATGGGTGTTGTTAGTGGTATTTTGCAAAAGGTAGGTAAACCTAAAGCGCCAACTGAAGATCCACCTCAGAAGGAATAACATAGCGAATGCTGATACTCCCCTAGGGGAGTATCAGCATATATGTTCTTAATTATTTTTTGTCATTTTTCGAATTAGTCGATAAAATAAATCAAAATCTTCAATGCGACGAATATCGCGACACTTCACATTACCAAAGATCCATTTAGGAGAAAATGGTAAAGTTATTCGAATGGTTGGAGTTGGTGGTTCTGGTTCATAGGTTGCCGACAATGGATGCCAGCAACCAACATTCGGAAGACAGTACGGTTTGTTAATTGTTATGTGACTTAATCGATCACCTAAACGAATCATCAAACGATCTTCATTCCGATAAAGTTTATTCGGAATCATTGATCCTATGATCATCTTTTCAGCATGATTGGTTGTCATTTTGCTATAGGTTTTAAATGTTGGGTTGTTGCTGATATCAATGGCTTCCAAAAGAAGTGCATTGAAAAGGTTTGCTGCAGTCTTGTACATTTTCAATCCGTTGTAATTTGAACCATACCATTTATAGGAATATTAAAAAATGACTAAGTTAACTGAACACTTTTCGCTAGAGGAAATGTATCACTCAGATACAGCTAATGCGAAAAAGATTAACAACAAGCCAAATGTACAGGAAACTGAGCATCTAAAAGAACTATGCGAAAAGATCCTTGAACCATTACGTGTTAAAATTGGTTTACCGATTAAGGTGAACTCTGGTTATCGCGGACCTAAACTTAATGCAGCTATTCCGGGAAGTAGTAAAACATCTGCACACCAATATGGTTATGCTGCTGATATTGTTTGTCCTTCTTATGGTAATGCTAAAGAATTCTGTAAGTATGTTGAGAAGTTCTTAAAAGACAACAACATTCCATTTGATCAACTTCTGTATGAATATGATTCATGGGTACATATCGGTGTTCGCAATGGTAAAGGCTTGCAGCGTAAGCAAGTTAAAACAATTAACAAGAAAGGCACATTCCCAGGTATTGTCTAATGGCGATCTTATCTAAGTTCTACAATTGGGTGCTTGCAGGGTTAGTGATTTTATCACTGACTCTTGCTGTATTCTGGCAAGTATCAAAAAATGAAACCAAAGATTTAACTGCGCAAATTGTACAATTAAAAGCAGATGCAATTAAAGTAAAGCAAGACAATGTTACAGCACTTGAAAAACTTAAAGGTGAACATAATCAAGCTATTGCTGACGCTGAAATTAAGTATGCGCGTAATGAAGCATTATTGAAAGGACAGATTCATGAACTTGAAACTCAGTATCGTTCTAACCTTGTTATTGCTGACGGGTTGCGAAAGCAAGTCAGTGATCTTAACAGCCGAATATCATCCCTCTCCCGTCCCGTCTTGGAATCTTACGCCACCGCCGGATCAAGCGGGCTTGCAGAATGCTCAGCCTTTACGGTCGAAGTGGAAAACCTCGCTCGACGATATTATGCTGAAAGAGAATTCTACAGGACCAATTGGCCAGTAGCTCAGGTACCCAATATTAAGATCATCGATCTAAAAACAGGGACTACAGTAACGCCAGGACCAGCAGTAACTATCAAAGCTTCTTTGGAAGATTTTGAACCAGTTACACCCTGACGGCATAAATAAAAAGACTCATCATTACCGGACTTACTCGATAATGATGAGTTTGGAAAAAGTAGGTCGCCTGGAGAAACAACCTACAATAACTGTACATATAATAGTTAAGCAACACCACCGGAATTGCTATCACCATTTCTAACATTGGTGTGTTGATGGTCAATACCAATAGATTTTTTGTTATCAAATATACCTGCCGTAAATGTAGCCTTACCTTTATAGGTATATGTTCCTGCACTATAATTCACGCTACCTTTCCATTCAGTCTGATCAATGTTAAAGGTACCCTTCTTAGAATTGACAATAAACTCATCGAGATTATCTAATGTCAATACCTTCTTCACTAGTTTAACTAGTCCTCCGCTAGTAGTACCTAGCTCAATAGTTTCATCTTCTGAATTTACCTGTACAAACATCCCAGTATCGTCTGCAAAAACTAAATTACCAGAACCAACATCCAACTGTAGGGTATATGCCCACTTTTCACCGTCAGACTTATTTGTCTTAATAGTCATGCGCTTGTCATGTGTACTAAATTCTTTATACCAACTATTTTCCGCTGTTAATTGCGTTTGTGTTTCGTCAGTAGTGTTAGATATTGCTTCAATAATCGTTTCTTTCTTACGTACATTAACACCTGGTTGTGTAATTGTTTGCCAATAATATTTATCAACATTAGAATATTGAAATATTTGCACTTTCTCACCACGACGAACATCTGGTGCAGAGATACGATTTGTTCCATCCCCTAACCACTCTGCGCGAATCGCATTAGTGGTTTGTATTGTAAATGTTTGAGCATCCCCGTTAGGCGCAACACCATCGACAGATAGTTGTGTGACACCGCTAACTAACTCACCCGATACGAATGGTGTGGTTTCTGCCAATATTACTTCAATATCAATTGTATTTCTTAATTTGTTATTTGCTACGTAACCAATAGATATTGGTTTTAACAAGGATTCATTAATCGTTAACATTGTTTAATCTCCAATAAATAAATAAGAATCTCGGTTACATATGAACACATCTTTGGTAAGTTAAAATGCGCATTATTGAATTAGAACTGCATAAATATATTCGATTAGCATTTAGTGCAGTTGAAACAATCGTATATCGTCCGGAATTAGATAGTCAAATTATTATTGGTTCAAATGGGTCGGGTAAATCGAGTTTAATGGCTGAATTAAATCCATTACCAGTACCTAAGAACTATATGCTTCCCGGTGGCTATAAGCGCATCGAGGTTGAACATAAAGGTAAATATTATACACTTCTATCAACTTATGGTAAAGGTGGTAAAAACAGCTTTAAAGAGCATACAGACAATGGTCTAGTAGAACTCAATGAAGGTGGAACCGCAATGGCTCAAAAAATCTTGATTGAAAAGATCTTTGGTCTGAATATCGAGTTATTGCGTTTGTGGTTGGGTCAAACATTATTTACTGATTTACCTCCCACTAAGCGTCGTGACTGGATTTTGAAATTATCTGGTAGTGATTTAGATTATGCAATGAAAGCATTCAATCTCACTAAGAATATGTTTAACGATGCAAAAGCTGTTGATAAACATATTGCAAAACGTTTGGGTGATGAAACTGCAGACATTGCAGATCAACATCGAATTAATCAATTAGAAGACCAAGTTGCTTCTTTAACAAATGAGCTAAATGGATTGTTGGAACAGAAAGACAATTCATTACCATCAGTACCTTCAATAACTGTTGAAATGTCTCGAATGGCTCGCGAGTTTGAAGAATGTACCGCTGAAGCATCTACATTAAGATTGGTTAAACCAGAATTTATTGCTCCAGAGATTAATAATATCCATTCGTTATGGAACGCAATCTCCAACATTAAAACTGAGAAAGATTTACAGAAGGAAAGACTTGATGAGTTGTATAAACAAAAACAACACATCGAAGAAACTTTAAAAACACTTTCTAAGAATGGTGTAAATTCAGCTAACGATCTGCAAGCAGTGACCGATGAGATAAATAAAGAAATCTTAGCAATCATTGGTTGTACGGATATATACGAATCCATTGATATCGATAATATTGAACAATTGGTTGGTAGATTTCAGGGTCAGCGAGCGATGATTGTGGAAATGCTTTCTATACTACCTTTTAATGATAATGGGTATTATAGTCGTGAGAAACTAGATAAGACTAAAGTGTTTATTTCTAAAACGCAAGGATACTTGGCGAGTGCTAATCATCGAGTGTCTGAACTTGGTCATTATCTAAAGCATTATAATAATTCTGAAAATGTTGAATGTCCAGAATGTAATCATCAATTTGTGCCGGGTTATAAAAACTTTGACCCGGAGGCTGTAGAGAAAGAAGTTAAGGAACTTAACCAAAAGATCAGCGAGCAAGAAGATCGATTACGTAAAGCAAATGCTTATGCGGAAGAATGTACTGACTATGTTCACCAGATTAATGCATTTAAACGCATGGTTAAAGAGAATCCAGACTTCGAACCTTTGTGGGTGCAAATGGTTAAAGATGGATTGTATAAAGTTCACCCACATTCACACCTACCTTTAGTTGAGAATTTCTCACAGCAGTTAGAAAACTGTCTGAGTATTAAGAAACTAAAAGAAAGTGTTAAACTGAATGAGACAATCTTAAAAACAATTAATGATCAAAAGAGTGAATCTAAAAACTACTCAGATGATCATGTATTGTATTTGGATGGTTACATTGCTAAGTCTATTGCACGAATTAAAGAGTTAGAAATTCAACTCAATCGTGCAACTCGCTATTATCGCGATGTTGAGAAAACAACTAAAGCAATCGAACGTGCAGAACAAATACGTGATGCATTGGCTGATCGCTATAACCTATTGGTTAAAGCGAGTATCAATCACATCGTTAATCAACAGATTCAAACCCGACAAGTAAGTCTTGCAACGGCAAATGGTTTGTTAACTAAAATTAATAAACATGATGCGGTGATAAAAGATTTACAAAATCAAAAATTAGAATCCAGTGAAAAAGTTCAAGATGCTAATATTGTCATGAAAGCATTGTCCCCAGTTGATGGATTAATTTCCAAATATATCCAATCTTTCTTAGATGTATTCATTGGGGATATTAACGACATTGTATCTGATATCTGGACTACTGATTTAGAGATTTTAACTTGTGATGTTGATTCTAATGATGTCACCTGTAAATTTCCTTTATCAGTTAACAATGGGTTCTTGATTACGCCGGACATTGCGGAATCTTCGGCAGGTCAAAAAGACGTAATCAATTTTGCTTTCCGTATGGTCATTGCTCAATATTTAGGGTTACATGACTATCCATTATTCTTAGATGAACTTGCCCCAACGCTAGATGAAAAACATCGTGAGAATATTACTCGATACATTAATGAGTTAATGGAAGGCAATCACTTCGAGCAAATGTTTATGATTTCGCATTACTCTGCAAACCACTATGCATTTGCCAATAGTGAAATTCTAATGTTAGATGGTCGTAACATCATCAATAAACCGGCTCACTATAATCGACATGTTCGAATTACTTATAGTGATGAAATTAAAACTATGGCTGATGAGTATAAACAAGCAGCCTAACTGTATTGGTGTAATCATGTCACAAAGTCGCAAAGATAGTATGCTTGAAGCTTGGGTTAATATTGCGTTTGGCGCAATAATTGCTTGGCTAATTACATACACTGCAACAACCTATGTTGAAGATCCTAGAATCGCAGCAACTATCTCTGTGGCTGGGTGTACCATCTGGAGTTTTATTCGACAGTATTTTGTAAGGAGATATTTCAATGCTCGTGCTAAATCAAACACCGTGTGAAGGATGGGATGGCGAATACTAACAGATTCCACACCCTTCGGGGTGTGGAATTTATGCCGTCACTTGAGAATAAAATTATTTCAAATACATATTACCTTAATGAAGAAAATACTAGTCTTCAATTTTTAACTTAAATAAACAGGAATACTAAATATGAACATTACTGCTAAAATTGCTAAAATTGCAAACCGTACAGATCGCTTTCTAGGCACTACCGTTAACAAACTAAAAGATATCGCTTTACGTGGATCTGAAGCTTTGCCAGAAATTCAGCGCGATATTAAATATCGCTTAAAGTTTGCGGCATATCAGATTCGTTTAAACAAAATTAGTCCTAATACTGCAGCGGCTTTAGAGTATGCTAATCGCGGTATACAGATCGGTTTGGTACAACGGGTACTAACAACTGACTTCTGGTTCATTGATGATTTACGTAAAGAGATGGCTGATGAAGAAGTGCAAATTGTTGCACTTGATGACATTATTCATTTTACAAGTACATCGAAAGATATTGGTACTGGCTTAGATCAACTACGTTACGATGAAGCAGATTACAGCTATCCAATTTATCTAAACAGTGAGATGGTAATTGTTGATGGAAATCATCGTTACCTAAAAGCAAAAGCGAAAGGTGAAAAGACAATTGCTGTACAGTTTGTGGGTAAACCACATCTATCGCTTTTTAACTGCGATCTTTAATTAAATATTACACATGGGTTTAACCCAACCGAAACCATACATTACGAGGAACATTAAAATGGAATACTTAGAGAATTGGTACAAACATCAAACAGAATTCATGCAAGAATTTGGTTCATCCGAAGAAGTGTTTGAACAGGAATTAAACAAGCGTGTAGTTACCACTATCAACGATACTCCAGTGGTAGTGTGGGATGAAGCGGTATACGCTATATTGCAAGTTTCTAATGAGTTTGCATTAGGTGCTGCTTATCATGCTGGGTTTAAAGTTATTCTAATGAATAGCAAAACTTGGAATATGGAAGTAACAAAACGTGATGCAATTATCTGGCATGAACTAGGTCATAAATCTCTAAACCACGAAACCATTGAACAATGTCAGGAATTAGAAGCTGATAAATTCAGTGTGGAAAATGGATACGACATGCACGCAGTATTGGTGCATATTCGTGCAGAACTTATTCGCATGTTTAACTGGATGGGTTTACCACAAGAAAACATTGATGCTGCAATACCAGCTATCGATGAACGTATCGCAGCAGTAGCTTAAACTAAATCAATTCGAAACAATACTATTTGGAAATATTATCATGGAAAATCGTGGCATCGTAGCAATCCTTCTTGTAATCTCAGCATTCTTAGGTTTTATGGGATATATGCAAGAACAAACGAAACAATACAATGCAGCAATGAATGTTGCTGTAACAAACTACATCAAAGCAAATGGTCCGGAAGCTAAGATGGTTAAGATCACAGTACATGACAAAGAAACAGCAGTAGCAACGTATGACATCTATGGTCAGCGTTGTGAAACTCACGTGGTGCATGCATTAACTAAACCAACTGAAGGATTGTTTGGAACTATGTGTTCTAAAGCAAAAGTAAATTAATATTAGGTAGATAGAAAGATGAACACTTCAAAATTACGCATTTACATGTTACAAGAATTAGGTACTAATGCAGACATTAAAGCAACCATTCACGAACGCAGTGGATTTCTTGTAAAAGCTAATGCACTGGATGCTGCAAAGAATGCAACTTTGGCTGCATTAATAGAAACATGTAAGTCACCGACTGAATATGTGAAAGCATTGGAAGAAGCTGATAAAGTATTAGCAAAAGGCTATATTGATCTTTGCAAAGAATACAATATCAACATCGAAAACTTATCATTTTAATTACTAGACCGAAATGTCTTTAAACTATTAATCGAAAACTTAACAGGTAGAAAGAAAATGCAAAATGTAGCTTACACAATTGGTAGTGGTATTATTCCAGCACCTCAACCTATTCAATTAAAAGATATTGTTGAATCAATCAGTAAAGAAAAAGTATTGGTAGATTTTAATATTAATGCGGATAAAATAACTTGCTACTTTGCAAATAAAGTAACTGGTGATGTTACTGTAGATATTTTCGATTTAGTTCAATTATGTCGAGATGCTGTCAATCGCTCCCCTGATGAAGATGAATTAATTTTAAAATATATTAGTTATCATCGAAATGAAGCCACTGTTTATCAAATAGATAAACAGTCGGATGATAAACCAATTATTCATTTCGGGCAGTATATGTGGTTAGTTGATGGATATATTCTTTACATTGAAAAATTAGATAAAATCTTTATCATACACCCAAGTAAGTACGATACAAATACAGCTCATTGGCGTTCAACTGTAGCAGAAAATCTTCGACGTGCAAAACCCGTTAAAAAGTACGTGGATTATAAACTTCTACATTTAACTCATTTTGGAATTGAAGATGAAAATAATATTCGCATGAATTATGTGGATCGTCAAGACAACTCAGTTGACCTTGTACTTAATTCTAAAGAATTTAGTTTACATTTAAAAGACTTGATGGGCAAATATAATACGCGACCAATCACCAATGCTTTGAAGCGAGATGTTGTAGAATCGAAACATTTATGGATGACTTCAATGTTTGGTATTATCTCGGTAAAACTGCACGACGGTTATTCACATACTGCTTTTATCTCACCAGAACACTTCGATAAATACATCGCAGATTTCGGTGAAGAAAATGTCACATACGTTAACAACTACACTCCCCCTATCCGCAAAAACCCGCTACCAAAAGATGATTCTTACGATCCTAAATCTAGTAAGAATTTACTCAGCGATTGTTTTATCAATGATATATCTATCGAAGATAAAAAGATCACATTAGCTTTGAGTAGTGGTATTTATGACAAGCGTTTTAGCATCACCAATAACTTAATACCAACATGGATATTAAATAGCATTATCAATCGCGGTAGTTACTATTCGCCTGCGGGAGTGATTGTATCCTTACGTAAAAGTTCAAAGTATGTCGAGGCAACTTTGTTAATGCTTAATAATGGTGGTTTATTATCATTGAAAGATGTTAATAATAATGGTAAGACTGTGTTTCTTAAAGATTCAGTTATTGTTGAAAAATATATAGCGGAGTTAAAAGAACATTTACCAAACAATCACAAAATCATTAACCTCAAATAACATACATTCTACTACTCCCCTAGGGGAGTAGTAGAATAATTAACTTAATATTTTTTTGTGTCGATTTTCTGCCATTCTTCTTCCCAGAGCTTTTTAACTTGTGCTCGGTCAGTATGTGACAATTCATCTTCAGCGTAAATTACGCGACTATGTGCAAATGGAAACATTGGAATTGGATCGTTCAAAGATTTAACTTCCAGATCTACTTTAACCCATGGTGATAGATCACCACCATTGGTGTAAAATACATCAACTTCCCAAATCAAACCACGAATAGTTGTTGGTACAAAATAGCGTGTTTTGAAATAACCATCGGTAGCCATTCGTCGTTTAGCAATGAACATATCCATGGTGATATCGTCTTCAACTTCTTCAACACCGACTTTACCATCTTCTTTTGTTTTGACAGCTTGAGTAGGGCGAATGCCATCAATCAAACGAATACGTTCTTTAGTATTGCAATCGGGTTTTCCAGTTGGAATTGACCACTGTTCATGTTTTTCCGATTTGAATGCTTTGCGTTTTAATTCTTCAATATCATCTAAACGAACATAAAGACAATATTCAATTTCACGCTCTGCAATTCCTTCGATTAAACTTTCCATCGATACAGTAGGGTTACTGGCTTGTAATGCTTCTGCAAAAGTTGGCATTTTAAAATCCTTTAAGTAGGTAGAATGTTGTGATCTTGCATGATTTTAATCATTGAGGCGATCTTTAAATCTTTCTCATTGTTAGAATTCTGCAATTGTTTAATCAAAGCATCTTTACTTGAACCAACTACTACCTTACCTTGTCGAGCTTGCTCTAAAGCTAAATGTTCTTCATACGTTGGATTAGTCGTTGTTGGAAGCGTATGTGTTTTCACAGTTGCAGTTACACCAAACTGTTCACCTACGGCATCCTTAACTGCTTGCTCTGCAACAATAGTATCCATGTCAGAAGGTAAAGGTCCTAACGACACAGACAATACAAATTCCAAATAAGAAACACTACTACTCACTGGCATGGAGGTAATGTAGTTATCGGGAACCAGAATGTGATTGCCGACATCATCCGCTAATGTGATAATGTTGATACCGCGAGCCGCTTCCTCACTAAACTTAAAGATACTACCATCAGCTGTAGTTATACCATCAATTAAATTGACAGGTTTGTAGACAGCCTCATATGGATCAATCTTTTCACGATAGAGGTCATTGAACCCACGAATACCGATACAGGTATAATCCTTATCGGTATTGATCACAAACGGTTCTCGAACGGTATAACGCCCACGCGCACGTTGTGCAGGCGTTAACTGTTGATATTCCGCCATTAATTATCTCCTTGAGTTTTGTCGTAGGAATACTTCGTTAAGAAAGTATATACAAACTCATTATATTTAAATGCAACAAAATAATGACCGCGACGAGTCATTCGTGTATATTGTGGATCTAATGGCTCACCAGGATTATATTCGCGAGCAACGTCTAATGCTTCATGGAACTTCGTACAGAATTCCTGAGTAACTAAAGACATGCGACCAAAATCATTATCGGTAGTTGATAATGCAAGGTTTACATCTGGATATAAATCTTGTAGATTTACTTTACCGTCTTTGTTATTTGGATTACCTACATTACCAAAAGCAATGGTACGATAATTTGCCGTACCAGCGAATAAGTTAGCTTCAATAAACTGATCTGTAGTCATGCCAGTTTTTTGATAACCTGATGGTAGGAATGTTTTAGTCATTGCTTTAATATCTTTAATAGATGCTAAAGGTGAATAAATACCAATCTGTAAAGCATTCGCATCTAAGGCTACTTTATTCCACATTGGGAAGAAAGCAAATTCCGTTTCAGTATACAGCTCAGGATAGATCTCAGGCCATTTTTCATAATCAGAATGATCAGCAATGTATTCTTTGATCTTTTCTTTAATAGCTTCATCATCATTACCTGCAGCACCATAAATAACAATGGTCCATTTGGTTGGAATGGTTGCATTAAAGTCTTCTGGATCATGCCATGTTAAAGGGTATGAATGAAGAACTGTCTGTGGGTTTTGTCCAATGATTGCCTGAATGCGATTAATCAAGAAATCTGAAGTTTGTTGTTGCAATAATGCCCAAACATTTGGCTTAGTATTAATAAGTTGATTAATATCTGGCACTGGTGGAATTACAAAGATTTCATAATGGTCATATTGGCGCACCATTGCAGAATCACTGAACCATAAAGTTGCCTGATACGAATAACTTCCATCCAAAATACGGAACTGAACATAATCTGGACAGTTACGACCAGCAATTTTATCAGATTCTAAAATCTCACCAATAGAGATATTAGACATCATTGGGAATTGTGCTGTTATTGTTTGTATGAATGCAGGTTTATTGCGATCAGGAGGGATCGAACCTGTAATCAGTTGAGAATAGACCCACTGACCAAAAGCCAATAGCTGTTCGCGGAAAGCTACGCTTGGGTTTGTGCGGTTTTCCATTTCATCCATGCAACGAAACACGAAAAGCTCAACGTCAGGTTGCGCAGTTACAGCATAATTTCGCATGTCTCGCGTGAATGTTTGTAGATGAGTGGATAATTCACCAAACTCACCTGTCTTCTGGTACCCGTCATCTGCCAAGGAAGGCATTGACATAAAGCCTTTTAAAATATACATGAAACTACCTCGAAAATAGCTTAACTTTCCCTTATCATATTATTGCGGGAAATATACCTAGGAGTATCCCATGGCAGTAGCTGGAGTCTTAGTCAAACTATTCACCACCTTCCTACCATTAATTAAGGAATACATTACTTCATCTGACAAACGTAAAGATATTCTATCACTACGTACAATGACAGCATGGGTTATTATTTCATTAGTCATTGGAACAGGATGTGCTTTGTATTTAGCTGAGCAAGCCGTGAATAATCTAACTTTACACGAACCGTTAATTAAGCAGTATACAAAAATACAACAAGAAAATCAAAAATTAAAAGTAGAACAAAGCTTACTCAGGAAAACACTTTCAACCTGCAAAGAAGAAACCAGAACAGCACTTTCTATTTGCACTATTCAAGAACCTACATCAACTACACCAGTGCAGGAATACGTATATGATCCTAAATCACATACGATGGTTTTAACTGGAGAAATAAAAAAATAGCATATTGATATTAGTATGTTATTTCAGAGGTATACATCATGTACACAGATCCATTATTCGAACCCGCTTTATTAGAAGCACAAATTAAGAAACATCAAAAAACTGAAACAGATTTACCTTTGACTTTTGGCGTTAACATCTATACTGATGGTGGTTGTAAAGATCGTAGTGCCGGATATGGTGTACATGGCTATGTATATTGCAATACGCCAGTTAAGACTGGTTGTGGTGTAACTGGTTATTCTACAACGGATTATGGTTATATCGTGAACAATAAACTTGTTCAGGGTGTAATGATTTCTGATATGTTCGACGTTAAAAACCGCGGACGTTCAGATGTTCAGATTGTACAGCCATTTGTTTATTTTGATGGTTCTGGTTCATTGATGGATTCAACTAACAACATTGGTGAAACTGTTGCCTTTATTCGTTCAGTTGAATTGATTGAAAGATTACATAAAGAATTAGGAATTACTCGTGCACACTTCATGATTGATTCCAAATATGTCATTAATAATATCTTGACACGTTTCGACATCATTAACAATGACTGGTGTAATCGTTCCGGACCTATTGCCAATAAAGAATATTGGCAAGAAGCATTTGCTAAATTAGAAGCATTGGCAAATCTAGGTATCCGGTGGACAATCGAATGGGTTGAAGGGCATTCAGATAACTTTGGTAATATTCAGGCTGATCGTTTGGCAACCAAAGGCCGTGTTGCTGCTGCTAACATGTATGCTTACGATAACTTCTCATTCCAACCAGCACAAGGTCGTTGGGGTGCAACTGGCGTTGACATGAAATCAAACCCAGCATTGTACTTTATGGCAGATAGCAAATGGTATTACGATCCTCTGATGGAACATGAAGATCGTGATGACGGGTTAGTGCCGTTATTCTTAGGTAACCATGAAGATCATGAACATGCCGGACAACCAAATGCACGTGACTGCCTAAGTATTGGTTTATTCCGCAACCCTCCGCGCCATTTGTTACGTCTAGTAGATGTTGCTGATCGTTTAAATCGCATTGATAATGGTTATGAAGTTCGTTCTGCATTTTGTGGTAGTGTGAATAATATTCTTAAACCAGAATTTGAAGATCAGATTTTAAATGATGGCGATGGTTTCATGCTGGTTGATAGTGAAACTAAAGTAGCCTTAACTTACGATGGTAAGGAAATCATTCGTAGCTTTAGCCCACCACTATTATCAATTCAATTGATGAATAACTTCATGGCACTTCATGACATTATTGATCGTGTTGTAACTGGTAAATTAATGCCAGGGGATTCATTAACAGATGTAACGCATTTGTTCTTTGGTAATGTTGAATCAACCAAAAATAAGAATGTGTTAAAAGTTATTGCGCCAAATGATGCGGCTATTCGCACACCAGTCACAATCAGTATTCCTGATGCTAATCATGTGTATCAAACGTCTACTGTAGAAGTTACTTTGACGTACGGTACAACGGCACCAAGATATCGTGTGTTTGGCGGTATTAAGGACCATGATCCGAAAGTTTACGTGTTGACCACTTATGAGCCTGCAACAGGGTTCCGTTTCCATACCGTTGTTAAACTATCAACTGGCGAATGGGGTATCTGGTCTAATCCGCACGGAAACCTACAACGCATTTGATTAATCTGGGTTACTCTTATGAACAAAACAATCACAACTACCGGTGCTTTTGTCAAAACCCTTGCTTGTTACTTTCTTTTAAAAGTTCTCCAACTATCAGGTATTTTACTTCCTAGTTGGGGTGTATGGGCTAAACAAAAGTTCTTCATTCTAACTGCTTATCATGAACTAAAGCGACACAGTTTATTGGCTAATCTCCCCTTGGAGCAAGTCAATACACGCTTGTTAAAAATTAAACAACATGCGGTGCTGGTCAATGTCTCCGAAATTACTCAATGGAATATTATTCATTTAGATCTGAATAAAATTCGGGATAATGGGGTGGACATAGACGGAATCATGCGGGGTGCAGAATACACCCCACGAGATTTAGAAGTAATTGCTAATGCGATTATGGATTCAACACCAAAGAGTTTGAATTATGGCAAGTGTGCAATGTTTACTGATTTGCAAAGGATGCTGTGTGAAACCCTTAAATCGGACAGTTGTGCAATCGCCTAACCAAACAACATATATTCCTAGACTCCCCTAGGGGAGTCTAGGGGTGTTACTTTATGATTGTTTTTTTAGTTACTTAATACCATACGAATCTTTTCGTTTGTATCTGTCATTGACTTTAAGAAATACTGGCTATTATAAAGCACGCTAGATAACCATGTTGTTAGCATACCTAGACGGTACATTGTATCAGTCAAATACGAAGCCACTGCAGGGTTAACTTTTGTTTCTGGATTTGCTTCTAGAAACTTGAGTAAGTCCGCAGCTGATTGATTTGCATCTGCACATTGTTTCATGTAAGCATGAATCGTGTACGTTAAATCAGCATAATGTTTATTGATCTTTGCAGCAATATCGTTAGTCGCATAATAGTCATTTGTACGACCATATAGTTTACGATATTCACGCTCAGACTGACTACCCGTTGAAGTGATGTACTTGTTTAACACTTTATTGTGTTTTTCAGTTGCATCGATTAAGATACTGTGAGTCGTTGGACTGTATTCACGAATTGCGATTAATGCAGGATCTTGTAAACGTTTAGTGTTACCTAAATATGCATTAAAGATAGCTGTAGCTTCAAGTGGTGCAGATTGGTTAATTAACTTACATGTATCCAATGCACTTTCCAATGCTTTAGCTAAGTCAATCATTTGCACACCTTCTTTTAAATAAGAAGGACAGAATACTGTGAGGTATCCCCAATCACTGTAAACGATTTGCTTTTCTTTAATTTTGTTTTGGATATCATCATTGCGGTTGAATAAACCATTCGGATGAGTCTTATCGATTTTCGAAAGTAATTCGTTTGTATACTTTACTGCATTGTCAATAAAGTTTTTAAAACGGTTTAAACTACCATCTCCCAGTTTAGCAAATGGATTGCTAAACTCTAAGGAAACTTCAGCATGTAACTGGGATAATTGATACTGGTTCATTTTAAGAAATCCATTGGAAACCTATAAAATATAATGTATATCGTTATAATTTGACATACACTCGTTCATATTAAAATGAATCATCGAGACTTAATTTATGGTAGCAACTATACATACACCTTTTACCGCTTCAATTTCCGATCTTAAAAAGAACCCTATGGAAGTTGCTCTCTCTGGTAAAGGTAAAGCGGTTGTCATTTTAAACCGCAATACTCCAGCTTTTTATTGCGTTCCTCCAGAGCTGTATCAGCAAATGCTTGAACGCTTAAAACTGCAAGATCACTCGTAAACATTATTCCCTATTAGAGGCTTACTTCGATGTTCGCTAAATTTAAACAAGCTAAACCTTTCCGTCCACAATTCTCTATTGGTTGTTTATTTGATATTGCAACTGGTCGTTATGAAAAAGGGATGAAAGGTGAGAACATTCTTAATGGTGGTGTAGCTAACATTGAGGGTGTTACTGGTCCTGGTAACTCATTTAAATCAACCATTGCACACTTCCGTATGTTAAAAGTGTTGATGAACTATTTAGTTGCTACTGGGTTTATGTATGATACAGAAAACTCGGCAACACTAAGTCGTTTAAAAGATCTTGCAGACGTGATTGACCCATCTGGTGCATTGTCACGTACGCTTGATGATGAAGAATTGCAACGCTTCTTATTTACGGATGCTGCTGAATATAATGGTTCTGATTGGTGGGCACTTTTCAAAGAAGGTGTTATTGAACGTATTGAAAAACTAAAAGAATTAAATACACCTTTCTTAAACGTTAAAACAAATGAATGCTATAAACTTCTACCACCAATGGTTGGTGAAATTGATTCATTCTCGCAATTCCAAACTGCTGCAGTTTTTAAGAAAGTTGAAGCAGGAAAAGTTGGTGATTCGGAGTTAAACTCTGTATCAATGCAAAACTCGAACGGTAAAGCACAGTTGTTAGATACACTCCCGTACTTAACATCTAAAGGCGGCTTTACAATGATTCTAACTGCACATATGGGTGACACCATTGTGATGGATCAATACAACGGTCCAAAGAAAAAGTTAGCATTTGTAAAAGCAACACGTAAGATGAAAAAGACAACTGAATCTTTTACATTCTTAACGAACAACTTGTTTGAAGTTATCGATGCTAAACCAATGTTCGATAATAACAAACAGCCAGAATTCCCTCGTGATGACAATGATGACTTAAAAGGGATGACTGACTTAATGGAATTGACTGTAATGCCTATTCGTACGAAAGGTGGTATTACTGGCTTCCCATTCTCGTTAGTTGTTTCTCAGCGTTTTGGTTTACAAGAAACTCTATCAGAATACTGGTACTTGAAAACTTATGGTCGTTTCGGTCTTACAGGTAACCAAGTGCAACAGCGTTTGGCATTCTTGCCAGATGTAGTTTTCACGCGTAAATCAATTCGACGCATCGCTCAGGAAAATGCTAAATTCCGTCGTGCTGCACAATTCCTATCAGAGTTATGTCAGATCAATAATCTTTGGCCTGAATATGCTCTTGAGCAAATGGTTGAACCAACTAAGCTTTATGAAGGTTTAAAAGAAAAGGGTTATGATTGGGATGAGCTTTTGGAAACTCGTGGACACTGGACATTTGACCAGTATACTAACCCTGTCAAATATCTATCGGCAAAAGATTTATTAGAAATGTATCATGGTAATTACCATCCTTATTGGATGGCTGCTAAATAGCCAACGCATTTACCATTGTGCATTCTAGGAGTTTTAAATGAATAATGGTACAATACATCGATCAACTCTTATGGGCGCTATCATCGGAGCAGCGCCCCATTTATTCCCATGGTTTGATACTGTTTTAGTAAAACAAGAATATACAGTCGAAGAATTGAATACATTGATGCGATATCAAATTATTCAATTATCTAATGATACACTAGCAGTGCGAAATTGGTTGTGTCCTTCTACAGACGTTAATCTGTGGATTCATTACTTTTGTTTGCATGTAGTACCTTTCATTTCTAATTGTTTACGGACCGTCTATATGAGTCCTACAGCAATTATCGACTTAGTGGCAGTATAACAATGAAACCAAATATTCCAAGAGTCAAATCCATCTGCATTCAGCGAATGAAAGAATGGGATAAGTCTGGACAGAATGCAAAATTCTACGAAGACTTATTCAAAGATATGACCGATGAAGCTTTTACCGAATTCATGAATGGATTAGCATCTGGTAAAAATCCTTTGTTTGGAACCATTCCAAATTTCAGCAGTGTTAAAGTAGCTGTTGACCATAATGTGGAAATGGCTGCATCAATGGGTTATGAAATGTATAAACGTATCTGGGTTACTGACCCAGTTACCGGGGTAGAATATTTGACTACCAATTCGCATCTAGTTTATGAAACTAACGTTTGTCGTCAGATTCAGATTCTTGATCACAAGTTATCTGTTTCTAATGATAACAATAGTGTAGATGCACGAACTGGACAACCTGCAGATGAAAGTCGTTCTGCTCGTTGTTCTGGTCCTGAATTAATGATGTTAAAATCTCGCGGACTTAATAACACTGTTATTGAGATGATTAAATTCCGTGGTGGTGATAACGTGAGTATGCGTTATTTAGATGATGAGTTGATTAAGACTGGTGCTGCATCTATGGCTGGCGTCCCAGGGCAATCAGAACGTTCAGCTAAATCTGTTCGTACCTTATCGTCTATTTTAACAGCAATGATGTTTACTAACAACTTTGCAGGTTAAATATGAATCCTGAATTACCTATAATTCATGATTTAGTTTTTGTGACAGCTGTAGACTGTATGGCCTCCAGCTTTCGCAGAACCATTCATGAGTTAAACGAATCATCAACTCACCCTAAGTTTGGTGAAATCGCCAAGAAGAATATTGATCTGGTTGCAGAGTTCTTTAATCAAATCAAATCTGACAATTCTATCCTTAATGTAAAAAATGCGCATGACGTATTAAAGTTAGTCGAGGCTTATTATCTTAACCCGGATTATAATCCTTTAATACGCCAAAAGACATTTGAACTTACTGCTATTTTAGGTGAAGCAAATTTAAAACATCTTGCAACTCACTTGAGTAAAGCTTTTACATTAACAGATGCAAGTGTTACAACACAATCAACGCCACCAGCGGATATTGCAAATGTATTGTTACAAAATCCATGGCTAATTATGGTGATTGTTTCTATATTTGCACGTGTAACGGATGGTCCAGTTTAATGGCAGATCAACGACATGTCTTTATGTTGGACACTTTGCTAGATACCCGTCTTGCAACTATTTCAAAAATTAATCCAGAGTTAGCTACCAAGATTGTAGCTGACCCTGAGACTTATGAAAAATACATTACTCGACCAAATGACTTATTTGTTGAGTTCGGTATTAATGCCGCTGAATTTGAAGAAGCTTACAATAAACGTAATGTTGAAACACTGATGACTTCTTTGCCGACTAACTTCTTATTTGAAATGGAAAATATTGCTGGATCACTTGTGAATTTAAAATCGCAAGAACCGCATAATGTGGAGAACATCGATTTCATTATTAATACTTACCCGTACACTGATCTTACGCCTGCAGAACATGAACGTATTCTGGATGCCGTGAGTGCTCGTTTACAGGTGATTATTCGATTCTCCACAGTGTGCCAATCACCTGCAATATTAAGCCCTGCAGTTATTAAAGGTAATCAGTACAATGCTATTTACTTTTATGATTTTCGCGAATGGCTAAAAGAACATTATCATGCAGATAAGGTAACGGAAGCAACGGTTGGTATTATTCCTAGTGTCTATATTTACACTATCCCGCAATTTGTAGATTTAGATCAATTGCGCGAAGCTGTTGAATTTCAAAACCCTAATGGTGAAAATGCAAATCCTATTGTTGGTATGCAAGTTATGTTCTCACCTTTCTTTCGTTTAGAACCAATACCAATGGAGTTATATTCATTGGTGCGTAGTAAAAAGATCGCTGATGATGTTAGCGGTAAATAATTACAGTTACAACTTTTATATGTTTAAAAACCTGGAGAAACAAAATGTCTACAGACAAAACACTGATTGACCCTCGCTTACTAACTATGGTTCCTGCTGATGGTACTGCAACAGACCCGGAGTTGGTATTGGCAGTTCAACGACTTGCATTAACAAAATTAGGGGTTGGTATTGACGGCATTTATGCTTTAGATTTTGATAAAGTAGACCCCACTGCTTATGCTTTTTTACCGCGACATATTGCTGATAATAAAAAGGAATTATTAGCTGATAGCTTGGTGCTTGGTCGCATGTTCCCACAAGTGTTACCTTATTTCCAAATTATCGATACTGAAGGTCGTTATTTAGTTTATCGTCGCATTGGTAAAGAATCAGGTCTACATGAAAAGTATTCTATTGGTGTTGGTGGTCACATCGATACTTGGGATTCTTTCTGGCTATATGCTGGCAACCATCATCAAACACATATTGCAACTACTTCAGTAGGTTTACATCGACGCACTACTTTGCAAGACATTACTGCAACTGGCGCAAAACGAGAATTGAAAGAAGAAATCAATTTTGTCCATCAAGGTCAATTTAAATTTGATCGAGTGATCAGTACCTTTGAAGATGATACTTCTGTGATGCATATTGGTTTACCTATGGATTTACATTTATCGTCTGGTGTTGGTAAAACTTGGGAAATAGATAATATCCATAATACTTTCGAAAATTTGAAACTCGAAGAAGCGGAATTCCCAGGCATTGAATGGATGACCAAAGAAGAACTCAAAGCTAAAATCAAAGAAGAAGGCGTTGTGTTCGAAGCATGGTCTCGCTTACTTGTTGAAGCAATGTAACAACATAAAGACTAGTGATAGCCCCTAGGGGCTATCACTATTTTCTGCGACAGGTGTCGGTTCTTCGCCACGACGTTTACGGTCTAATGCTGCTCCGACAGTAGCGCTAAATTCATCGTAGGTACGAACATCTGTACCGACAAATAATTCACCATCTGCTGCTGTAGCAGTTCCTTCAATAGTTACTAATGTTGAGGTGCGTTCAGTTACATCGATGGGTTTCTGAGCAGTAAACATACCGATACCCATTTTGTTTGCGAGATCTTCGGATGCTGCTTTTGCCATTGCAATGAGTACGTCTGCAGATTTTTCTTCTTGTATAAATTGTTTTTCGCGCTGTGCGTCACCGGACAAGGCTTGTAAGTTTGCATGGAACATTGCAAAGTCATCTTTAGAAGTCATCAACCCATGCTTGAGTTGTAAATCCATTAAACCTAGACGAGCTTCACGTACAACTTTTAAGGTTTGATCAGCATCCAAATGTTCACCCATTTGGAATACCACTGGTTTAGGTGCTTCATCGGTCATTTTTCAAATCCTTATATTAATATGTTTAAACAAATAACAGATACATATTATCCTATTGATATACCTTGGAGTTAGGGAATGTTAGGACGATTACTAACTAAATTATACATGCTATTTGTAGTGATTTTTGGCGTGTCAAAAATTCTACAATTAGAAGAAATGGAGACAGACAATGGATCGCAACCTGAAGTTACCCCATACCTCAAAAGACTGTTACATCTATACGATGTTCTGGAGCAGTTACCTGAAAGAGTAACTGAAGCTGGTGATTTTGATAGTATTAACTATAGTTTAATCATTAGCAAATTTTCAACCATTAAAGAATTGATCAATAATCTCGAAAAGACCACTAATAAATTTAGGGAAGTAGTAGAGAAACCAAATGAAGTAACAACTGACATACCGGGTTTTTTACAAATCTCGTATATGGTAGATATGAGTGATATTCTTGCCAATTTTTTAATAAATGATGGTAAGTATTTGAATATTAAAGAAGTTGTTGCATTGATCAAAAAACATACAGGAGAAGTGATAACATTATATACTCAGATGAAAGAGTTAGAGGAATTAGATGAAGATTTCATCGATTATTTTGAACGGATCACAACTCCAACCTGTATCGAAATAATACACTTCATCGAACGACTACACGCACTTGGGGTCAAAGATGTATAAAAGTTTAAATAGTGATGATGATGTTAACATTTTTACACTTTCCGATTTGGGAGCATCTCGGGCTAAGAATACATTAGCGGCAATTAATCGAAGTCAAATGCATGCTAAAGGTTGGACTGCTTCCCAATTAGATAGTCATGCAAATGTTTGGGTACGATACGTAGTTTCCGATAATGACAAACATCGATCATCAATGAAAAGTAACGTTTTACGTGCAATTCGAAAAGATTATTTATCTTGGGGTACGTTCGAGCGATGGGTTGCTATTGCTCGATTTAGATCCGTTACTTTTTATGTTGCCACAGTGTGGGAAGATGGCGTAGAAACCTTTTCAAAACATGTTATCAATGGTGACAGTAACTTCTTAAACTCCACAAGTTTGCTAGATGAATTAAAAGCAAATACTGCGGAAGAAGAAATGTTTAAAAATGTAGAAGTTACACCTGATGTAAAAATTCAAAACCTCCTCCGTCTGGCGGCTGAATTAAAATCATCAGGAGTCAATATTGATATTCATTTGCACGGTGAACATGTTAACTTAGGTGATTACTAATAATAGTGGTGGGCTTCGGCCTGCCACTATCCAATCCTATGATCTTTATTTTTTTGGTGATTATCATGCCTGCAAGAATTGCTGAAACCTCTTTTTCAACTGGACCGGATAACAAAGCAGTTACAGTTGACGTATATAAAGAACCACCTTTAAAACCCACAAATAACCAACCAGCTGGATCGACGAATAACTCTATTCTCGGCACACTTACAAATACGGATAATCAGAAATTAGGATTTTTATCTAGTATTGCTAAACAATATGCTCAAACTGGTAAAATAACTCCAGATAAGAATTTAATCATCAAAAACATTGGTAATGTATTTGGTGTCACTAATGGTACTGTTGGTACTATTGGTGGTAAGGTTATGGATAACTTACTTCGTGCTAACGGTTTTTATGGCACGGGGATTGGTGCAACTGTAGATCGACTTTCTAAAACAATTACTGGTAATTCATTTAGTGATTCAATGAAGAAAGGTTTTACAGATGTATCGCTAGTCGTAAATAATGTTAAGAAAGATATTAAAGCATTAGAAGATCTAGACTTCAATAATTTAACTGAGTTATCCCAAGCAATTTCAAAAATTAGTGGCGATAATGATTTTGTCCGATTATTAAATCTAACAGAAGCAGCTGGTGTTGTTAAAGCATTAAATGATATGGCGACCCAGATGTATATTCCAGGCGTCGCGGATCGTTTAATGAAAGATTTGTCTGACGACGATAGAAAGACTGTAACTGGATTATTTAATGCAAGTCTTACTTCGGTTACTGACCTATCTACACTGGATACATTAATTGCTAATCTAACACCTGAAGAAATTACGAACACGAACCCAACAATAATTAAACTTGCTGTTGGTGGTTTTACTGGTGGTACTGACTTTTATCAACCTTCTAAAGAAGCAGCAGATGCTTTATTAAATCGCTTGGTTAAAATTGATGCTAAGTGGGATTCATTACGTGTAGCTGAAGGTCGCTATCAAAGTGACTTAGATGTGTTTCGTAACTTTAGCGGTTTTGCAAAAGATAGTTTTATTTGTGCCGGCTATTATTTACCTGAATTGGCGATAGCAAGTAGTTACTCCTCTAAGCCGTTTACAACGGTTGCAAAAGAATTATATCCACTAATAGGTTTTAGCGCATAAACTGTCTCTAATAGCCCCTATGGGGCTATTAGAGCTATATGCTGTTACATACCTGGGAATGTAGATGGACCAAACAATTTGTTCAGCGTGGAAATCGGTGTACTGTTAACCATGCGTGATGCAACTTGAGTTGGAGACCACCAAGATCTTACGTTTGCCATTTGCTTAGCCATGTTTAAACTAAACTTACGACGAGGATCAACCATATCGTCAATTGACAAACCAGTAATAGTTGAGATGTAGTCATTGAAGCTATTATCATCATCGAATACTCGTTTGAAAATATTAAAAGGTGATGCACCATTAGAAATTGCTGCATGGTAGAATGCACTTAAATCCGCAATCTCAACATCAATCTCAAAAGCAATTGGTCTACGATTATCATTATAACCTAAGTTACCAACTCCATGACGAATTGTTAAAGATGAGATCATTCCATAGCGAATAGCAAATGCACCACGACTATAGGCTTCACACACGAATGGTGCAGTGTATGATTGTGGACCAGTCGATGGACATAATGCACCAGCTAATAAACAGGCGATCGTTGGATAAAGTGTTAGATAGTTGTGAATATCGTTCCCTGTGAAAGAACGTAATTCAATTGTGAAATTAGCAGTAGGTACAGAAACAGTCGAATCATCCCATTGTTTAGGGAATACTGTAAATGCGTTACCTGCCAAAGCCATCAATCCTGACATCTTAACAGAATCCATAGCACCAGTAAATAGATCTTGCACTATCGACATACCAGCATCGACAAAACCAAAACCTGTTTTAAAATCAGATGCAGAAATACGAGTATCTCTTGCTGCACCCGAAACACCTTTCATCGTACCGGAGATAGTTGTTTCTTTAGATGAGTTAGACAAGTTCATTGAACCTGCACCAGTATAGTTTACCTCTAGATTTAAGAAAGCAGAACCACGTTTCCACTCATCTTCTAGTCCTTCAGTAAATGTTGACATCCAGCCAGTCAAGATATCAAATTTCTTCATGATGTAATTTTGATCTTGACCCTCGGCTACATCCGCCTGTTGTGCAAGTTTTTCTTGATCGGTAGTTGCTGTGGCATTCTCCACTGGGCGAGTTACTGTCAACATTTCTTTTTCTTTGGCTGCTTTTGCCAGCTTACCAAATTCAGAAGTTGACATACCAGTATTAACACCAGCTGCTTCACCAATCAATTGTGTTTCTGCCGTGGCTGATGGATCAGCTGCCACATTACCTTCACTTGCTGCAGTGAATGCTTCAGAACCACCACCTGCATCGCCAGTACCTGCGGCTACCGCTGCATTCCCACCTTCAGAATTTGATGCATCTGCCTGCAGTTTCTTTAAGCCGTCAATGTCGCCAGCATCAATTTTAGCTTGAATTTGATCACCAACATTATCGCTATCTAAGTTTTTATCTTCAATGTTACCAAGAACACCTTTATGATATTCATCGACATATTTAGATATACTTGCACTTGGCCAACTACCAGTAATTGGTTTATGTAATTCTGCGATAATAGCTTTATACGTACTGGCTGCATCATTAGCACCAGCAACGTTCGTAATTTTGTTAATGCGATTATTAAACTCGCGTTGCTTACGAACACCACCATTGACAGATCGTTGTAAATCTATTTGACCATTACGATCCCATAGATCAGGCATCAAACGATGCATATATTCTTTATAGTCTTGTTCTTGCTGTGCTGTGCGCAAGTCACTAATATCACTAGCACCACCACTTGTAACTTTATTACCTTGTGCATCTACCGCGTTGACTTCCGTAGTCATTGCGCCAGTGTTTTCAAATGTACGTGCAATGATACCAAGGTTTGCACCAATGTTGTTCATGATTGTGTTGGCACGTAACCAGAACAAAGGCATGGTAGGTTTTAATGACATGTACGAAGAACTGTTACGACCCAATAGATACTTAACAGCTTGACCAGCTAATACAAATGGTGCAAGCCATAATGTTGCTAAAGAACCCGCCACATAACTAAAGTAATACGCTAATGACGCACGACCTTGACGAGCAAGGATAGCGGCTGATTGATCGTAGAATCCGGTAAAGAAAGTTAATAGACCTTTATATTGAGTTACGCCAAAACGAATATGTACAATCTGTCGATTGTCATGGAACATATCCGAATAGGCTCGACCCATCCCGACGAAGAATGATGAAATATTGTCGGGCGATTTAACATTATTAGATCCACCCCATAATCCAGGGCGACGTATATCTGCAAAAGGCGTTAACTGAGGTCGGGGATTAATGACTACATCTTCCCCAAACCCAGAACCCATATATTTAAAATCTGCGCCAGATAAATTTCTGTATTGTCTAAGTTCTGCACTGAGTTCAATACGTTCACCAGCCAAAAGGAAGCTGTACTGAATCCAGTCCAAATCGCGAGGTATACTCATGAAAGAACTCCCAAAAGGATGCCAGCAATTACGCTGGCATCCGTGATGTTAATTAAGGTTGATATCCATACTAATTGGTTGGCTTCTAGAACCACTCAAGTCAGATATTGCTCGTTGCGATTGTGTTTGTGTTGTGGGTTTATTAGATCCCACTGGTGGCAAACGATCACGGATCTCCCCTAATGTTTTTAACATTGAACGTTGTACTTGCAATTGTTCGCGCAATAGTTTCTCTTGCGCTGCTGTTGCTTCTGCAGCCGCCTTTGACCGATTCTGATTCGATGTTGACAATGCTGCATCAGTAGCTGCCGCTGCAGGTGCTTGCACTGGACGTGGCGTTGGTGCACGTTGTGCTGCTGGAGCCGAATGTTGTACAGGACCACTGCTTGGAGCTGGTTGGATCTGTTGTTTCTGTTTAGCATCTGGTGATTTGCTATCAGGTTGTGTTGGAGCAGCATTAGCTGATGGGGCAGCTCCTTTTGCAGCAACACTACCAGTCACATTTTTACCAAGTAAAGTGCTGTCCCGCCATAGTGTTGGCGTTACTGCTTTATAACCTGGACCAGGAGTTACTGATTGTTGGATAAAATCAGATACCCAGTTACGACCGTTAAAGATCTGAATGTGACCATGTTTAGCACCACCACTAGAACCTACACCATGTGCAGGCCAAACCATCACGTCACCAATTTGATGTTTACCATTATTTTGGATTCGTGTAAAGCCGGCTGATCCTAATGGACCACTAGCGTACTGGAATGCACTATTCTGACGAACAAATTTATACCCAGCAGCTTGTAAAGCATCGGCTACAAACTTAGCGCAATACCCGGTTGATTTAGGTTTGGCACGTTGTGTAGCAATGGTTGCTGCTTTAACTGCGCGGTGATCTTTCGGAACACCCCCGATAACAATACCCGCATTTACAGGCCCAACAACACCAGGAATTCCAACCGAAGTATTCTTTTGGTATTGTGGAAGTAATACACCACTACCTGGAGCCGGTCTTGTCATACCTGGAACATTGTTGGATGCATTCGTCATTATACCGTTAGCAGTCTTTTTAATTCCTGGCGGAATACTACTACCAGCACCAGCGCTGCCTGGTTTGGTATCGCCATTAGACGTTAACCCTTTACCATCAGTAGCACCTAACTGCTTTAAAAGCATGTTATAGAAGCCATCGCGGTTTTTAATTCCTTGTGCACGATATTTAGGATCATCGATGCGCCAAAGAATATATTTCTTACCAATCAAGTATGCACCATCTTGATACGAAATATTCGGGTTTGCTAAGAACTCATTACCAACTTTCTTGTGGGTATTGCGTAACTCCCACATGATGAAACCAGCCTGAGCATTTAAGCCTGCTTGGTTCTGCGCAATGTTACCATTCTTATCAATAACTTTCATCGCATTCAGATATGCTATTAAACGAGGTTTACGGTCACCCTGCCATGATAACATACCTAAGTTAGTTCCCTTGTGTGGATCGGCATGACCACCGAATAAATACTTAGGATTATAACTATTCTCACGACCAATCTCCGCCGTTAAAATACGGGCTTGTTGTTCTGAGAATCCTGCTGATTTAAATGCCTTATAGACCATCATCTGCCATTGTTTTTGGCTACCGGTCATTGAGGCAACAAAGTTAGAAACACCATCACCAATTGATGTAGCGGTATTCTTAATCCAACTACCAGCTTGCTGTGCTTTATCTACAACCCATGAGGCTTTCTCTTTAACAAAGTTAGAGATAGCAGAACCAGCAGCAGTGTGAGCATTTGCAACTGCATCACGTGCTGTAGCTAATGCAGTAGTGGTTACATTCCAACCATCATTAGCCATAGACTTAATCTTGTCCCAGTTTTTAGAGAAAGAATCAGCCATTCGATCTTTTAAGGATTTTTCACCTTTACCTTTCTCATGTCCAATTTTCTCAACTGCACGTTCATATTCTTTCTTGACTTTCTTAGCGTCGTACTTAGAAGCTTTGTCGCTAGTATAAGGCATTACTAAAATAGCATAAGTCGTTGCATCTAATGAACCGACGTCATTTAAATACTTCAACTTAGTTTCTTTATCAAGATCGTCTGCTTTCTCCAAATCATCAGATTTAGTTAATGCACGATAAGCTGATAAACCTTTAATGAATACAGGTTTGAAACGTTGTGTAAACCAAGTTGCAAATCGTTGAGTATGTTCAGCATCACCTTCACTAACTCCAAAGATTTTTAAAACTTCTTTGAACGGCATTGAATTTGCAAATGTGCCAGTATTGCCTGTAATCTTAATATGTTTTTTCGCAATAACCTCTAATTGCGCAATGCGACTAACTTTATCTTGATCATCAACGTCTACACCATACTGAGCCATGCGATAACGCATGATTGCATTCTTGTCTGTTCCAAAGAATTTCTTATAACCAAAGTATAGTCCGGCTCCAACAGCAGCAACAGCCAAACCAGTTAATACAACTGGCGCACCAACAAAACCAGCTAAAGCAGCACCACCCGCCATTGCTGCTGATCTTGCACCTTGCCATAAAGCTTGTCGCCCAATGAATCCTGCAGCTGTGCGAGCACCCTGCATTAAACCAGCACGACCAGCTTGAGTAAATAATTTACCACCGGTAGATAAGCCTTTACTAATTGCAGCAGTTGTCAATAAACTTCCACCAAAAGCTTTTGCTTTATCCCACATCCCACCTTCAGTATTGTAAGCATCGTACGCAGCCAAACCAGTACCAAAAATACCAGCATGTCCCAGTATACCTTTACCCATACCTGCAAGACGACCCATCATCCCTGGTTTTGTCGCTACAGCTGGTGTTACACCTGCAGGCATCATTGGACCAACCATTGCTGGTCGTTGTGGTACATTTGCTAAAGCATTGCGCATTGCTGGGCTAGTAACCCCTGCACCTGGTCGTTGAACTTGTGCTGGTGTAAAGTTAGCGTTTGATAAAGAACCACCAATAACCGGGCGATGTGGACCCATATTAGCCATTAACTTGGATTGTCTACGTCTATCCATCCATTGCTTACCGCGACCTAAAGCTGCAGGTAGTAATGTTGCTAACGCTAATTCCAAACCAAGTGTTGTGCCAAATGAAGAAGTTGCTTCACTAGCTAATGAGGCACCACCGTTACCCGTGATGGCATGTTTACCCGCAACAAAAGCGCCACCTGTCAAAGCGGCTGCTAGTAGGCGACCTTTATTTGTTCCAGTTAAAAACTGCAACATTTTACCCATCTTAGATGTTGGTTTTGCAACATTACCACCGCCATGTTGCATCGAGGGTAATATCCGACCACCAGCGCGCGTTCCTTGAGCTTTGTTATATAGTGCTGCCAATAATGGGAAAGCTGCTATTGCACCGATCTCACCAATTACACCACCACCAACTCCATTCATGACTCGATCCATAAGGGATAGTTTCTCACCACCACTACCAGACCCACCGCCTGAACCTGATCCACCAAGACCCAAGTTGTTAGCATCAAATGCTTTACTGTCACTGCCAGAAAGTAGATCGGAAGCACCAGATACAGCACTCTGAGCAAAGGCACTATTACCAAACAACATTGCACCACCAGCTAAAGCACTTAACCCTAGCGTTTTACCCATACCTGACTTGCCAAACGTTTTAAGCTTGCCAAGCATTCCAGCCATACGACCAGCATTAGCGGCACCGCGACCTAATCCACGACCTCGACCGCGACGACCGCCAGCTAAAGCACCGATTGCATCGAACGCACTGGTTGCCATTTTAGTTTGAGCAGCCATTCTCATTAAACCGAAAATGTTTCCAAACCAACTACGCATAGTCCCGATAACGGTGCCGATACCGCCAACCATAGCCATTAACATTCCGAGAATACCACGACGTTCATTACTTGCGGTATTTTCAGGTGTTGGTGCTGCTTTATCTTTTGGCTTATTGCGTGACAATATATCTTCACGAGAACCATCACGGAAACCACTACCGTCTCGATCAGTCCATGATCCTTTTGGTTTTGGCATGCGTGCATCTAGCAAGCTATAAATTGCATCTATTGTGTCGGCAGTGTGTGCAGAGACTTTTAATTCAGCACTAGATCCCTCACCCTTAATCATTGAGTAAATAGATTTACCTAATGTAAATGGTGACCTTAAAGCAGCAATGTTTAACTTTGCAAATTTGAGACCCATTTTACCGGCAAATTTAACACCAGTTTTTACACCATTGTAACCAGCACGAATGGCTCGGAAAGGGGATGTAATAAAAGCCGCAATCTTATTTCTAAGACCTTTAAACGGACGACCTAATTTATCTACTAATCCTTTAGACATATCAGCTATAGATAAAATTACATTACCTTCAGCATCAAGTACATCGCCACGGATATCGCGAATAGTTTTAATGACTCGACCATCGCGATTGAAGTATCCGCCAGCAGCCATTACTCGTGCAAGAATACGAGGACTCTTTTCACCAGCAACATAGATGTCACTTACATCAGCCCACAGTTTCTTGGCTAAATTGAAACCACCACGTAACACTTGCATTGGTAAGGTATTAATCTTAAACAATGCACCAATACTAGATCCAATTGCAGATATAGCTCCTCGAACTAACTTGAAGCGTTTACCATTGACCAGCGTAAATAAACCTGCTTTGAAATCTTCTGCAGAAATGACTACATTCCCTGCATCATCTACAACCGCACCTTTAATGTCTTTCAATGTCTGAATGACTTTACCGGTAGCTTGGTCTCGATATTTTCCTGAACGAATATCAGCCATAGTCATTGCCGCTTTGTCGCGACCTTGAATATAGACATCGCCCATCATCTTACCAAATTTAGATGAAGCTGACGTTACCATCTTTGCAGTCTTACTACCAAAAACGCTCTGATATAAACGAGTCCCAACTGATGCGCCAGCACTAATAGAACCAGTAAACATTTTAAATGGTAGAGCAGCAATTTTTAATTGTGCTTGCATTGCACGAGATAGGAAAGATTTTCCTGTCCCTTTGATACGACTTGTTGCACCCAGTAATTTACGGAAGATACCAGACTTACGTTTGATTTCTTGTTCCGATTCCTGAGCAGCACTGGTAGGGATACCTAAATCCAGTCGTTGGCGAATTGCCTCCAATACTTGGTTCGATACATCAACCGAAGTCTTAGCTGAATTTAATTCAATGGCTTCCAGTAAATCGCGCTGGAACTGAGTATATCCATCTACACCAACTGGTGCTGAACCAGTGTACGGACTACTTGGCTGCATTGATGGTGTTGGATTATATCCACCGCCTCCACCAGAAGGAGTACCCATCGATCCCGGAGGACCACTGTTACCCTTACCACCTTGGTTGAAACCAGGACTACCACCACTTGGACCTTTACCTGAAATAATGCTGTCTAAATATTTGCGTTGATCGAAACGCCATTCTTTAGCATCCTTATCCCATTGAACATACCCTAGATCACGCAACATTTCGATATTACCAGTATCAGCATGTTCTAAAGTAGTGCGCATTCCACTAGGTAGTGAAACTCGTAGTTCGCTTAATAAGCTATTGGCATTTGCCATGCGAGATTGATATCCGGCATTCTTATTAACATTACTAAATATACTACCTGAACGACCAGTTAGGTTATCGGTAATAACTTGAGTTTCATTATTAAAGTTGTTAGTATTGGAAAGGACAGTTGCAATGCGAGTTGCAGCTTCCATATCGAAGTCTGCAATTGGTGACTTCATTGGGTTTGTTAATGCTGCTGGATCGATATAACCAACATCACTATTGGCTTGTTCCATGACGTAACGCATTAATATATTACGATCTTTCTTACTTAGTTCGTTTTTAGAATCCAATGCATTAACTAATTGATGTGCTCGACCGCGTGCATCTTTCATTTGGTGTTTATTGAACATTGAATTAGTGGTTCTTTTCTTCAAATCACTAATTGATGTAAATGTTCCTTTTTCCCAATCGAAAGTCTGTGGAGCAATATTACGATCACCAGAAGCAATCATTGCAAGTTTGTGATCCATCTTCCCTAACCAACCAGGGATAACTTCAGTTAATGCAATTTGTGATTTGCGATTAAATGCTTGATGGGCATCTAAGTCACGAATACCATTCCCACGAACTTTGATATTCAGTGCAGAATCATCCGCTTTCAAATCACCGATTCCTAAGAACTCAGTTAATTGACGGAAGCCACCATATTGGTCTTGGAGTTTATTGAACATACCGGGTGCAGATGACATGATATTTTGAATGTTGTCACCGTACACTTTAAAGCGAGGGTCATTCTTATATTTGTCACCTAACTTCTTACGTAGTTGCCACTGTAATAATGCACCACCAATACCTCCCGCCATATCACCAGCGCGACTGGCGCGAGAACCCATCATATCACCCATATCGGCATACATGGATGCTGCACCCAATAGCTGTGCAATAGTTCCGCCCGCATTGTCGGCTTTATAACGCATGTTAGTTTTCATTTGAGTGACAGCTTTAGAGAATACATCCCCGAAGCGAGCAGTCATACGTTCGGTTGCCATCCCGACTAACTTGGTTTTAAACGAACGATTAGTTTCTTCCCACATTGTTGCTTTAATGTGTTCAGGTAAACCTGTATTCTTAATTAAAGCTTCAAATGCACGAGTCTGCAATTCTTTGGTTTGTTGCAATACATCTAACGTTTGACGCTGCAAAACAGTTTGACTATATGTTAACTCAATATGTTTACGCTGAAGTCTTGCTTGTGCTGTATTTAATCCAACCATTAAATCCGTATTGCGGGAAATATTGGAAAGGATTTTATTGGTAGTTAATATAGCTGAAGTTGTACCGATTTGACTAGCTACAATTTGACTTGTAGATTCAACTTGGTTCTTCTTATTAATAATAGTTGATTGGCGTTGGGCTTTTGCAACATCTGCCAAAATAGCATCTAACCCAGTATGAAGTTCTTCTTCCTCTGTTGGATCAGCATAAGTTCTCTTAGCAGTTTTTTCAGCTGCTGCTTCTAAGCGATCAACTAAACGAGATGGTAAATGTTTACCATATTTTGCCGTTAATGTTTTAACGTCTTGGTCTACATCACCAAGACCTTTAAGGAATTCTTCTTTAGTCTCACCGTAAATTTCTTTAGTGGCGCGACTACCTGCTGAAGCTGCATCAAATGCAGCAGTAAATCCTTTAGGAGCATTTTGCTCTAAGATTTTACGTTGATTAGAAGGATCTAATAATGACTTCTTAATACCTGATAAAAAAGATCCACCAAATTCCACAATTGCACGACGACCGCCTTTTAAGCGTCCGCTTTGGAATTTACCTTCTTTATTTTCCTCGAAGTCAAAATCGAAATTATCATCCCAATCTATATCTTCTATTTTCTTTGACATATATGCCACCTACTTACTATGATTCAATTATTCCAATACTAGAGGTTCATGATGAATAGATTGGAAATGCCAGCTAATATTAAGCTGATGAATACCAATGACCCGCGAATCAAATCTTTTAGAATGGTTACTTCTTTAGACACATTTGACGGGATGAATACAAATAACTTTCACCCCGATGGTCTATTTTCAACAGAAATCTTTGGGCGAGTTGGGACACCTGAGCGAGATACTCAGTTCTCTTTCATACATACAAAAATCCCGATTTTCAATCCATACATATTTAAAAAAATTACAGGGCTAAAAGCACTGTACAAAGGAATTATTACAGGCAAGCAATATGCCGTATGGAATGATAAAGAAAAAGACTTCGAACCATCGGATTTGGTTAATGGTGAAACTGGTTTTGCTTTCTTCTTATCACGTTTGACTGAAATAAAATTCAAACAAACTTCGTCTGCTTCACGTGAAGCAGACATTAAATTAGTTTATACTGCTATTCAAGATGGCACTGCTTTAATTACATGTGTTCCAGTATTCCCTGCTGGTTTACGTGATGCCTACATTGAGGCGGATGGTCGTGTAACAGAGGATGAGGTCAATCCACTATATCGTAGTCTAATCTCGGCTGCAAATGCGCTACCAGATAGTATTACAGGTACTGTCAGCACAACTCCATCAATTGAAGTATTAGATGAAGCTGTATATAACACTACTCGAATGACATTACAAAACTCATTGGTTAAAATCTTTGATTACTTCTGGTTATTATTCAGCGGTAAGCGCGGTTTTGCTCGTGACAAGTATTATTCTCGCGGAGTGTTTAATGGTACGCGTAACGTATTATCCGCACTATGTACAACTGTTGAAGAATTAGGTGCATTACATACACCAGGACTGAATGACACAACCATTGGTTTGTTCCAAGTCATGAAAATGATTCAGCCAGTAACAATTAATTTGTTATTAAATGGTTGGTTAGGTCAGGCTTTCTCTGCGCGAGACGGTTCGGCGTATTTGGTTAATCGCAAAACTAGAAAAATGGAAACAGTTAGTCTGAAACGTGAAGTGTATGATAAATTCACTACACCTGAAGGATTAATTAAGTGTATCAACAGTTTCTTTATTCGACCTAACCGTACAAAGCCTGTTATTATTGACGGGCATTATTTAGCCTTGGTGTATAAAGGTGAAATTGACGGTAAAAAAGTATTTAAACTATTCAACGATATTGATGAACTGCCAAAAGACCTAGATGTGAATGATGTCCACCCATTAACGTGGTGTGAATTATTCTACATTTCAGGTTATCGTGAATGGAATAACTACCCAACTATGTTTACACGATATCCTGTGGCTGGTTTGGGTTCTACATATATGTCAATGATCTATTGTAAAACTACAGTGATCGCAGAGCAACGATGGGAATTAAATGATGAATGGAAAGTTAAGGAATTTCATGATGCTAACCGCATTCATTACGCTTACGAATACCCAATCATTAAAAAGAATGTTAACTTCTTCGAAACTGTCGCGATTTCGCCAAGTCGATTGGCTGGAGCAACCGCCGATTTCGATGGTGACACGGGATCACAGATCGCAGTCTACACTCAAGAATCTTTAAATGAAGTAAAAGATCATTTAAATTCAGCTACAGCTTATATTAACCCAAAAGGTGGTTTATTAAACTCACCATTCATTGATACAGTACACCGTACAGTTGTTGGGTTAATGCGGAGATAACAACATGAATTTAGAAGCGAGTATGGAAGCCGGTCAAATCACGATGGCTTCCTTTGATCGTGATCACGGTATTCGTAATGTCAGTCAATTAATGACATTACGCCAGAACGATATGCTGACTTTTAGTTTACCGATGAATTCTACGCTTCACGTGGGGATTCGAGGTATAGGTGAAATTGGTTTACCTGAAGATGACGAATTATTAGCTAATGCTGGTAATCGAATTCTGACTCAATATCGTTTCAAATACAAGGGTGCTGCTATTGGTGCACCCATTGCGGTACATCGTACAACCTTAACAGAAGTTAAGGCTTTCTTAAAGCGTAATAAAAACTTTAAATGGTACGAAAACTCAAAAAGCTGGATTACTACCCCAACAATTCCGTACGTCATTAACTATTGTTCTATTGATACGAGTTATCGTTATCGTGAACGTGATGGGGTTGGTTTATTCCGCCAAGTGAATTTCTTTAATACTATTGTTGATGGTATTGTTGATGAATTAACCGGTACAGATCGAAATCAATTTATGTACTTCGATACACCGGAAACGTTACCAGCTTTACAGCGACTTGAAGATGCTGAAAGTCAATTATTAAAAGCCAATGGTAAAGAATTACCGTTAGATAAGCGTACACGCGATATTTTACACTCCGATGGTCATTTCTTATTATTGCAATTGTGGTTATGGGCGGGTGAAAATAGTCATTTATCTATTTTGAGTAAGATTGAAACATCCTTATTGGATCGTGTGATTTTCCTCACATCGGTAGACGGTAAATATAGTGCACTTAATTTAGGTACTTTCCGAAAATGGGTGCGCAGCCCTGAAAACCCGAAAGGTTCACTATCTCCACAGCGTGCACAGCGTGCAGTATTGCGCCACTTCATGTCATTGCAACAATTGGGTAGCTTGACAGAAGATAGCATTATTGTTGACGAGCAATCAGAATTAGATCGCCAAACAGCAGAGCTTGAAGTTCGTGTCGCTGAAAATGATTTAGCTGATCCAGTAGGTAAAGATTCGGAGTTTGTTTCTGAAAAGCCTGCGGACCCTGTGTTAAAAGTTGACATCAATGCAAATGACATTAATAAAGGCAAAACTTTAAATGTCGACACTAAAGCAAAACAGTCAACTTTAAAAGATACCGATGCAACCCTTAGTGATGAAGAAGATTTCTTGTTTGATCAAATGGATCGCGATCTTTCACAGTTAGCAACTACATCGGCACAAACGGAAGTAGATAATTTAGTCGAATCTGAAAATGTTTATCACCCTTACGAAGTTAAACCTGTAGACTTCACCACTAAGATTCTCGATACAGCTCAAGATCTCCATGCTCGTGGTTTATTCACTGCAGCAGAAGTACGTCGTGCAACCAGCCTAGCTAATCGATATAAGCAATTGGATTCTCCTTTTGATCCAAAACAAAAGCTTGAAGATTATTCAGTAATTAATCCTAGCGAATTGATTATTAAAGACACTCGATTAACTGAAAAGAAAATCCATGGTGTACTTGATGAATCGATGATGTATAACGCAACTAAAGACTTTACTTCTAAATATATTGAAGAAGTTATGGGGCGTGACATTACTAACGCTTTACTACATTTCCAAAAAGGTGGTATTGCATTAACTGATATTAACATGGTGCGTACAGATGAGTTAATGGGTTCGTATTACACGATCAGTGCTCAACTTACGCCAGTAGTAGGTAAACCAACTACTGTACGCATGTCAATTCCTGTTATTAGTCGCGATGGTATCTTTACAGCTAATGGTGTTAAATACCGTCAGAAAATTCAACGACGTGATGCACCTATTCGTAAGGTTGGTCCTGACATTGTTGCTTTAACAAGTCTGATGTCCAAGATCTTTGTTAAACGTACCCCTCGTGTTCGTTTTAACTACGGTATGTGGTTAGCGAATCAGATTAACTTAGGTTCAATGGATTCAACTTCTCCGATTGGTGAAGTGAAACACAGTAACGTTTACGATCCCACAATCAAACTTCCCTATAGTTATAGCTCTATTGCATTAGAGATTAGTGAATTTAAATTTGGTGGAGTTCCTTTCTATTTTGATTATTCAAAAATTGAACAGAATTTCCCTGCCGATATTTTAAAGGCATTGGATCTTTCTAAACATGTACCATTTGCATTTAAGCAAGAAGCTGGTGTAAATAAAGTATATGTTTTTGATGCTGACGACATGGTACATCTAATTGATTTGTCTGCTGGGCAAATTCAAAAGGTTGGTAAAATCACTCAATTACTGGGAATTGATCGTGCACTTGAGCCTGTTAACTTAGCAGAAATTCAAGTATTGGGGAATGATGTACCTGCTGGCATAATGTTAGGTTATCAACTAGGTCTCGGTAATCTTTTAAAAACATCGGGTGTGGAATTCCGTCGCGTTAAGAAAGGTAAACCTTTAGATTTAGAGCCACATGAATTTACGGTGATCTTTGAAGACGAAACTTTGGTCTTTAGCCGTGATGATCAAAAGGCTTGCTTACTGTTTAATGGCTTTAACCGTTTAAAGAATGTGATTCGTCGTATTTCTGTTTACAGTTTTGATAAACCTGATGCATATGCTTCACTGTTAAAAGCATTGAAGATTCCATTAGATCACTTGAAACAATATTCAAATATCTTTGATGTCTGGATTGATCACTTGACACATGGTGCATTGGTTGAAATGGAAGAACCTACAGATATGGTTTTATTGTATCTGTCTGCCATTGATAAACTTGTTGACAACGCTTATGAAGATCCAAACAACGTCACTGATTCGGTATTGTGGGGTTATCAACGTATTAGTGGATTCGTCTACGATGCGATGTATAAAGCAATGCGAGCATATGTCAAGACACCGCAATCTAAAAATGCAAGTATCGATATTAACCCTCGCGAAGTATGGTTCTCGATCATTCAAGACCAAACGGTTGCACCAATTGAAGAATCAAACCCAATCCACGCGATTAAAGAAAAAGATGTTGTTGTATTCCGTGGTAAAGGTGGTCGTAGTGCTGACACAATGACTGCAAAGCATCGTCAATTTACACGCGATGCTGTTGGAATCATTTCTGAGGCAAACGTCGATAACGGTCAAGTAGGTACAATTGCTTACTTAACTGCTGATCCAAACATTACTAGCTTACGTGGTACGTGTAAGAAAGTAGAAGACCTCGATAATGTTCCTCGCGCTAAAGTTCAGTCTACTGCGATGATGTTATCGCCAGGATCTGATATGGATGACTCTAAACGTGTAACGTTTACGAATGTCATGTTCACATCAACTACCTTCTTGCACGATTCTGTTCCTAACCGAGTTCTATCTGGTGGTGAGAGAACAGTAGCTTTCCGTACCGATGATCAGTGGGCACGTAATGCAAAGAAACCTGGTAAAGTAACCGCTATTGCTGGTGACATTCTAACAGTTCAGTATGACGATGGTGAAATTGAATCATTCAGCATTGGACGTTATTTTGGCACGTGGTCTGGTAATATCATCCCGCACCAAATCAATACGACTTTAAAAGTTGGTGACGTATTTAACAAGGATGATATTCTTGCTTATAATGCTTACTACTTTGAACCAGATAACATTAACCCACGACACGTTATTTTCAAACGTGGTATTCGTGGTAATGTATTATTCTGGGAAGCGCGGGATACATTGGAAGATGCTGACTCAATTAGTGTCGACTTTAGTAAACGCTTGTCAACCAGTGCCACGGAAAAACGTTACGTAACTATCCCTGCTGACCATGATGTAGAAGTCCTTGTAAAACAGGGTGGTGTCGTTGATCCGGAAACTATTCTATGTACGCTGAGACCGCCTTTATCGGGACTTAGTAATCGCTATAGTCAAGAAGCATTAGAGGCTTTAGATGCGTTAAACACATTGACACCAAAAGCTAAATACGATGGTGTTATTGAACGTATTGACCTGATGTATACTGGTGAATTAGAAGCAATGAGCGATACTTTGCAGGAAATTGTATCTGAATATGATGCAAAACTTTACCGCAATAATCGTAAACTTGCTAACCCGGTGAAGACTGCTAAGATTGATCCTAGTTATTCAATCAAAGGACGTGAGGTTGGTGCAGACCAAGTTGTATTAGTTTTCTACGTAACTAAATTGTTTGGTGCGGCAGTAGGTGATAAGTTAGTTCTGGGTAACCAGATGAAAACTATTATTTCTAACGTAGTTGAACATCCTTATGTTGCGGAAGATGGTACAATTGTTGATGTTACATTCTCGCGTCAAGGTATTTCTAACCGTATTGTAAATTCTATGGATTTACAAGGTACAGCAAATACTGTTCTTTCTTTAATCGAGAAAGAAATGCTTGAAGCTTGGATGGATACTGGACAAACTTAAAAATTAATTATGTAGAGGGCTAACCACCCTCTTACATTTTAGAGGCATATATCATGGTTAATGAAAAAGATACCCAGACTTTGGCTGTTACAGCTACTGTTGTTGCGGTAGTGTCACGCATTGGCACTAAACTACAAGATCCATTAAGTAATGGTCGTAATGCGGCAATGGAACATAAAGTTGCATCAGTTCTAATGAAGCGCCTTGGCAAACACCTCGTTAATAAGGATGTAGCATAATGTCAGATGTAATCTCACAAGTATCGGAAACAGTAGCCGCGAAATTAGCCGCTGGTGGTGTTGGTCTTAGTTTCAAGGCTGATTCATTGTTAGCACCTATTTCTGGTGAATTGCAATTAATTGCAGATAACTCGAATGAACCTTCATTGGAAGCATTGACTGTTGCAGTCAATCAATACTTTGAAGAAAGTAATCCAAACCCATTTGAAACTTCAATGGAAAGTTTCAATTTAGGAAATACCTTCTTAGCAGGCGTTGAAAGCCTTGCTAATGATTTAGAGCCAATGGCTGCAGGTATTTTGTCTAATATCAAAAATGTAATCATCCCAACTACAAATACAATCTTTGAAGCTGCTTATGATGCAACTTCTTCTGTTTGTGATAATGGTGGTGTTCGCCTTAATATTGAAACAGATGGTGCAGAACATCCTTTCTTTGCAAACGTAGCACTTCGCAGTATTCTTGAAGCTTATTCTGCTGTTGGTGAATTGCAAAATACACATACTAGCGGTTTATCATTCCCGGATTTACCAACCGAAACATTGTTGGCTGCGGTTAATTCTGTTAACAGTTCATTAAATGGTGACCTGTTAGATTTGTTAGGTGTTAACTCAGAAGAATTATTGCAGACTGCCTATAAATCCGTATTCAATGTACCAGGCAGTACGCCAATTGACTATACCCGCTTGTTTGGTCAAGAACTCAAAATCAAAGCTATTGCATTATTGCTGGCAATTGCTTTCTCTGAAGAAGTACCTGAAGGTGTAACTGGGGTGGATGATGTTGGGCAGTATCGTGCAATCGTCCGCAAGACAATTGCTTGTTTTGCTTTACATGTAACCAATGTTCTCAAATACACTGAAACAATGGCGAATAACGATCGTCTAGTTTTAAGTTTCCCAGAAGCTGGTAGTGAATTTACAACTGGTGCATCAATCATTGTAAATGGTCGTCTATTTAACAAATGGTTAGAACTTGGTGGTTCTGTTGATGCAATCTACGGTGCTTATGTTAGCGATAATAAAGCCAATGGTACTGCATTAATTGAAAATCTTGAAAAGTACGAACGTAGCTGGCAGCGTTATATTGCCACTAAGCAAAGTAGTATGCGTGATGATTTTGAATCTTTATTCGTAAGTCGTTTACGTGATACCATTTATGCCTATGGCGAACAAAATAACATGAAAGTAAAACGTAGCGGCATTGATGAAATGTTTAAACGTAGTAATTCACTGGATGCGGATAATGCTTATCCATTTGCTCGTCGCGTTATTTGTGAATGCCTATTTGAACCAGGTGAGCATTTAACTATTCTGGAATGTATTGACTCAATTTCAAATGCTTCTCCTGAAATTACGGTAGAAGATGCTGTAGAAATTGCAACTACTGAATGGTTAGTTGATTGGGCATTAGACCAAATCAATATTTCTAAACCTTAACTGATTATGGAATTAGAATGGACATTTCAAACTTAAAACGAGATCCATCAATTGCGGATAACTTCGTAACTTCTGGTGATCGTGTCATGACCAAGCAGGACTGTTCATTTCTGATTCCTTTTAACTACCTGGGTCACAAACTAGCAAAGACAGGTGAACAAGTATTCACTGCTGCAATCTTTTGTATTGTGGTTGGTGATCGTTATGCTGTCTGTACTTGTTGTGCAAATCTTGAAATATCGCCTGATGAGATTAATCAGATTAAGATCTTAGGTGAGGAATATTTAGAGTTTAGTTTTGTTGCAGGGCAAGTTGTTATTCCTACACAAAACGTATTGGTTGACTCTGACTTGGCGTATGAAATTAATAAATACTTTTATACATATGGTCGAGTTCCATGGTTCATGTCTTACGACGATGTAAACGTTATCTTAAAGTACCATAAGGAGTATAGTGGGTTAAATATCTCACCTAACAATATTCCTTTTGAAATTGTTACATCTAAGATCACTCGTGATCGTAACAATAAGTTCGTTTATTATCGCCATACAGGGATGGCTCAAGGTCCTGTTGTTGTACCTTTTAAATCGGTACTATTTAATGCAACCAATACGACCAGTAAACTCTTAGGTAGTTATCTGTCAGATGGTTTTACATCAGCATTGCTGTCACCATCGGAATCAGTCGAAACAGTCGAAACACTATTAAGAGCATAACTAGAATAGAGAGCTTATATGCTCTCTATTCCCTTATGACAATACCTTTGATCCAGTGGGGTTTATTATGGATATCAAGATTACAAGCATTGACGAACTACGTGGCTACTTACTAACATTTCTAACAGCAGATGAAACACGTTACACAATAGCAGTTATTGAAGATGAATTTCTTCGCGGGATAGAATGGGTTAGAACGGTGAGACATCCTGCAGGGATGGTTAAAAGTATGCTTGACGAAGGTGATGGCACTTATAACAGAACTGTAGATAATACTCAATATCGTGTCACAATCAAAAAGGGAAATCCAGTTGTAATGGTAGCTCATCGCAAAGCTGGCGGTATAGCGGTTTGTCCTGGCTGGTTTGGGCGTATTAAAAAGAATATGTCCTTCCACGGTTGGCGACCTAATGAGCGTAAGTCAGATAAATTATTTATTGGCTTAAACTCATTTGCACGCTGGTTAAAGGCACAATAAAAAATTTATAAATATACACTATTCTATTGATATATGTATTAATCTTTAAACTCATCTGGAGAATTATTTAATGAGTGCTTTATCTAAACTTAAATTAATGCGACTTACTTCTGTGGAACGCGAGTACCGCGACAAATATCCAGCATTAACCAAGATTGCTAATAATTTGGATAGTTCTATTTTGGTAGATAAATTAACTGTCCGTAAGGTTGATCGAATAAATACTGCTGATCAATTAGATTTTTCTAAGATACCTTATAACGATATTAGCTTTCTTGCTGACAACTTTGTTCCGCCAGAATGTTTAAGTGAAGAATTAGAAAAACTTGCAGGAATACAATTACATTTAATTGTTCGTTTAGTTCGTTTAGATGAACATCGATTTCGTGTATTTTATTACTTGCGTCAAAGCGATAACAAAAGCTACGTAATGGTATTCAGTGCTATCCTAGACGATCAAAAGATTGGTATAGTAGGTGAGGTTGACATGAACCAAAAGATCATCCTACGCGATCGGGGTTTTCATCCAGGGGTTATTTCTATTTCAACCTTTGAGAACCTAATTAATCTTTTAAAGGATTTAGAAGAACAAGGGTTAATTGATTATTATACACCACCCGATTCTTTTGCATTCCGTAAAAATGTACCTTTGTCATTGCGACATACTCACAAACATTATCGTTTAGCATTAGCAGAAATTTAAAAAAAAAAATCACTCCTCAAAAGGAGTGATTTTTTATATGCCGTTTGTTGGAAAGAATAACATGAGTTATAATCGTAGAACTTTATTTGGCAAACTAGCTTTAGTCTGTCAACAATATCGCATTGAGCGTAGTGAGATTAGATTAGATGGTGGAGGTGCTGCGCTCTACTATCATTTAAGAGATAAAACATCCGATATTGATGTATCGGTTGATGGGGTGGTATTTGATCGTTTAGTTGAAGAAAATAATTTAACTCCGCGATTACTACCAATGCTAGGAACTTATCCTTCAATCTTAATGTTCACTTTAGGTGGTGTTGATTTTCATCGGGTTGAACATCTATACGAAAGTAATTGTCGTTTTCATCGACACTTCAGAATTCAAACACAATGCGATCTACTGCGATTTAAAATCGGGATGGGCCGTGATAAAGATTTATCTGATATCAAGGCATTGGAGGGATTTTGGGGCGAATTAGATGCATTCGAAACTAATCGTTTAAATAAATTAATGGAGCGTCATCATGAGTTCATTTGAAGTTATTGTAACACCTGAAATGGTATTAGAAAAATGGTTAGTGGATATGGACAAGTTGTTCACACCACTTAGTCCGATTGATACAAAATCATTCAACATATTAGCGCACTTCAATTCGCATCTACAAACAGTTGACTTATACTCATTTGATCGAGAACAGTTAACAGGGCCATTATTTGGTAAGCTACTTTATCAGTATTGTGCTGTAGTCGGTCAGTTAGAAGTACATGCTCGTTTAGTGCCTCATGAACGCGTAGTGTTTCTTGAACGATCTAAGGAAGCACTTCAAGCATTCATTGATCGCATTGAACATAACTTTCAACTAAACCCAATGAAGGCTTATTTCAATGGCAATTGATCTTACGGAAGTTGATGCTATATTATCAAATATGGCAAAGCACTTAATACCTTACAAAGATCCAACGGAAGAATCTTGGGATTCTATTAAGGATCTATATAGTGCGATAAAGAAAGTGATTTTGAAAGTTGCTACGACTGATAATCTACCGAAGTTGATTGACCACATAACTGACCAGATTCGATATCAGCATGCAGCTACTGCTGGTCAAATGCTTGTTTTTAAACAACCACTTACCGAAGATCATAAAGAATTTCTTCGTACATGTAACAATACCTATATGTACATCGAATTATTTCTTAGAGACATAACGCTAGACGCTTTCTTAGCTGGTTTAAAATAACATACATTCTACTACTCCCCTAGGGGAGTAGTAGAATACTTAACTTAATATTTTTTTGTTTAGTCCCAATCACCTAAACCACCAGTACCGCCTGTCACAGACGTCGGACCATGGTCATTGATTGGTTTATTTAGACTATTGAAGATTTGAAAGAAAACTTCCAAATGAGGTTTATTATTCAATGGTGTTGGTGTTAATCCAATTTCCCGTAGGAAAGTGTTTTTAAATACCGCTGAACAATGAGCGATTTCTTCACGATCTTCTTTGGAGATTTCAACAGTCTCCATCATATCTGAGTTGAATCGTTCTAACTCCGACAATGCAAATGTAATGCGATCTATTACACTACGAGTAACCACCCCTGGATTTTCTTCAATGATACCGTTAATATAACGAATACCAAAATCCCATTGACGTTGCATGTCACGCAAAATATGAATGATGTTGTCTTTAACACCATTTAATACATCATAGTCGCGATCAGCTTGCCAGATACGCATCATTGGAACTAAATGGTACAATCCACGCATACCACCATACATAACAGCCAACGCTACTAAGAAGTCACCAATGTCTTCTGGTGTGTCAGTAGACGTCGACAAATCAGCCAACTTAGAAATATATGGATAGATCAGATTATTTCGATCTTTATACACCTGCTCAGAATTGCGATGTAAAAGAATATCTGATTTACCTAAGTCGAAAGTTTCAATGATGTGACGCATTGAATGGTGGAATACTTGTTCTTCAAATACCTGACGCAAATCGTATTGGCGAACTTCGGGGTTAGTTGATAAGCGATATACATTTACTAGCATCGTTGCAGGGTAAATGTACTGACTATACATGTAGTTCACAATTAAACTACTAACCATCATCTTTTGTGTTTGAGTATAATGCTCGTATGATTGTAAATCACGAGCATACGTAGTGATCTCCTGAGGCATCCAATGACCAGCGGTACTATCTAAATACATTTGCCATGCCCAAGAGTATTTAAATGGAATTAACTGGTTTAAATCTGTCTTAGCATTTATCAGGCGTTTATTTTTAGCCAATACACGTTCACCAAAGGTAAACTGCTTATTGTATTCGGCAACTGCTCGTTCTGCACGCTCTAGAGCATTCTTTGCATTTCCATAATCAATATTCATGGTTGGCAGCACAATGCCCTTTGTACCGATGATTGGTTGTTGTTCCGTTACAGGCGCAATTAAAGAATCTGCTGGAACTTCAGGAACCATTCCTAAATCTTTAGCTTCTTTCATTTGTTGGCGAGCTTTGGCTTCTGCCTCTATACCAGCTTCTGCTTCAGATGTATCCAAAGTTGCAAGTGATTGGCGAGCTTTAGTTACCAATGGGTTTTCGTCAGCGTCATCCCAAGACAATAGTGAACCAGTAGTCATGACTACTCCTTAACGTTGATAATAGTGTTTGTTTTTAGCTAAACGAACTAGCTTCTTTAAATCAGGTAATCTTAGATGATAGTCCATTAGATATTCTGCAACAGACCCTAAGTGAACAGGTATCAAAGAAAGATTTGATGGATATTCTTTATTTGCGAGAATTACAGCTAAATTTGCATTTTCTTTAGTAAAGAAATGACCAACTTTATATTGGTAATTTTCTAAGTAGGTTGTTCGCCAGGTTGGATCTGTGTCCCAACTAACCTGATGGCGGAAAGTATCTTGCCGTAAGATGTTCCACCCGATAGTAGTCTGTTCTAATAGGAAAAATCCATTATCGAATTCAAATCGACATTTTAATGCCGGACCTAATTGATGGTATTCTTGAATAGTGCTCATTTTTAAATAAGTATGTTATTCGTTACATATATTTGGACTTTTTGTAATAAAATAATCTCAGATATACATTATTATTTTGAATAGTTAATTAAATTATTTCGGAGC